>ENA-OPVK01000013-OPVK01000013.1-human-gut-metagenome-genome-assembly--contig:-NODE-13-length-158963-cov-11.831733_pt1 | contig 158963 bp, 129 predicted proteins | sample MGYA00241495_ERZ501982 | MGnify/ENA primary metagenome ERZ501982 (study PRJEB25962, sample SAMEA2042002) | human gut metagenome | biome: human gut; feature: human-associated habitat; material...
GGGTCATTAGGGTAAAACCCTAATCCCCTCGGGAGAGCCCACAACTACGTAAGCGAAGCGTGTAGTTATAGTGGGCTATAACCGAAAGCCTCCCGGTTTATTGGGCGGTGTCTTCACTCTGATGGATTGAGCCTGTTTCTTTGTTTCTGCCCGTTTTTGCAGGTATTCGTTCAAGTCCTTGCATCCGCTGTAAATGTGTGAAGCGTCACGTATATATCTGGTATTGTCATATTCCTTTCGGATTTGCTGCATGGCTTCCATTCCTGCACGGTCATTGTCAAGGAAACAGTGGATGCGCTCATAGCTGCCCAACGGATAGAGTGCCTTGGAAACATTGGCGACAGAGTTCAGAACCATGTAGTCCTGTCTGTCGAAATCGGGGGATTGCGGACAGCTTTCAAGCCTTAGTGTCAGAAAGGAAAGGTAGTCCATGAACCCCTCAAAAACGTAACATGCTTTTCTCGGCTCTCCCGATTGTCTGATATGTGATATTTCCTTCGGTGCGATGCAGCCCTTGAAATATCGGTTGCGGATTTCATATCCGCCCGATATGTTCGGAAAGGCAATGGCGAAATACCGTTTGCCGTTGTTGGTAAAGTGTGCCTCATGGCATTCTTTTTTCGCCAGTGCCGTATTTATCCCCCTTTCCTGCAGGTAAGAGAGCAGGGCAGGAGAAGACAGCTGCACGATGTCAAGTTGCTGGAAACTCGGCTCGGTGGCAGACTGCCTGTGAAAAGAGAAAGACACGGGACGGACATGCGGTGTCTGTTCCTCTATGCGTTTCAGGATATATGGAACACTCTCCGTTGCGTAAAGATGTGCCGCCAGTGCGATGATGTTGCCGCCCTTTCCCAGACCGAAGTCGAACCATTGTTCACGTTCTGTGTTTACCTTGAACGAGGGCTCGTTCTCTTCCCTGAACGGTGATTTGTACCAGAGGTTTACCCCCTGCTGCTTTACCGGGGAATACCCCAGACTGTGCAGATAGTCTGCGATTCTTATCTTTTTTGCTTCTTCTGTTGTCATTTTCGTACGGTTTTGTGATGAGTGAAAAAACGATGATTTGATGAATTTTACTTGTAATAAGCTGTTATACAGAATGGTAACACTTCATCAATTTCTCATCAGACTGCTTGCCAAAAAAGAAATGATGATTTCTCTTTTCATCAGCATTATATTCCGATGAATGAATGATGAGTTTATATTATACTGTAATACAATGTGTTATATACTGTATTCATCATTTCATCAAAATAATCATATAGCGGTCAGCTGTTCCTTGGTTATCGTGTAGAACCTTCCTATTTTCCTTTTCGTCTCATAGTGGCAGTCACGGTGGGGAGCAATCTCATAGGCTGTGTAGGAAAGCGAGTTCGGTGCGGAAGTCAGCTTCCATACTTCCTGGACCACTTTCCGCACCTGATATTTCTCTGCCTTTACCTGCGAATAGATAAGCAGTGTCATGAGGTCATTCAGGCAGAATGATACGCTTTCCACATTCATGTTTGACATGATGTCAAGGAACAGTTCAGCCATTTCTATCTCCAGACGGTTGCGGTTGCTCCGGATGATTTTCTGCAGGGCTGCCGTATGTGTCAGCTTCGGATTGAACCACATACGGCTTTCCTTTTCCGTTGAAAGCTCCCTTTGCGTCAGGAAGAACAGGAAGGCAGGGATTTCCTCTTTCAGCTTTTGCAGGAAATTCGTGTCATCGTTCTGCAGCGGATTTATCTTCCTTACCCAGTATCGTGTTTCCCCTGCGTCTATGATAACAGGCAGATACTCGTTGTTTGAACACAATACAAACTTGGCGAAGAAGGCTATTTCCGTGCGGTCTTTCCCTTTGGCTTCCACCTTGTAATTGAAAGTGGTGCTCAGATTCTTCAACCGCTCGCTGTCTTCCCTGCGGTTGAGCAGCACCTCGTCCACGACAATGAGCAGCTTCCCGGCCCAGTCGGAATTGAACTGGCTCCGGAAATCCTCATTGGTGTTGAATGTCACGTTATCCCCGAATACGGCTTTCAGGAAATTAAGGAACGTACTCTTGCCCGTGTTCCTCTCTTCCGATACCAGCAGGAGTATGGGAAGTTTCTGCAACGGCTGCAGGAACAGCAGTTGCAGATAGTCCAGTCCCAGATTGTACTGCTCACCGAAAATGTGTAGCACCAGAGAACGTATGTTTGGGAAATCTCCTATCTGCGGAGTATGCTCTATCGGTTCGTACAGATTCAGGAAACCGTCAATCTCTTTCCGGTAGTTCAGATGGTCGGGAACGGTACAGAATCCGTCATACTTCGGGACGGTCGCAAGATAGTTCTTCCCGTAGTCCTGCCTGAGTGTGCTGTTGTTCCATATCACACGTCTTTTCTCATACCCTCCGCTGGCGCAGGGCTGGTTTACGACCTTGTACAGTGTCGTTCCCACACGCATGTATTCTTCCTCTTTCATAGGCTCAGATTGAAGGATTGCGTTCACCCAGGATTTTCTGTATGTCCGACTGTCGGTATCTGACCTTGTTCCCTACCTTTACGGGTTTCAGATAGTTCTTCTTTGCCCAGTGCCAAAGGGTGGTGTCGCACACGTCGCACATTTTCTTCACTTCCTCCTTTGTGAGGTACTTTTCTTTTCTCGCTTCCGCAATGGCGGTGGAGAGTTCATGCTTGGCACGGCTTATCAGCTGGTTTGAAAACATGAGCAGGTCTTCGCCTGTCACTTCCAGTTTGATGTTGCCGTTTCCGCTTTGGATAATTGCCATCAGGTCTGTCATAGGCTTGTTGAAACTGCCGGTTGTAAGACTTCCCGTTTCGGCAGTATTATAAACGAAAAGCCACTACCCCGATTAGGATAGTGGCACAAATATATAACGAAAAATAATCGTAAATCAATGGGTTTCAATGCGTTAAATTCGTAAAATCCAAAAACGAATTAAACGAATTTCAAGCGGATAGATAAGCCTTCAATTCCTCTATGGCAACATGGTCTTCCCCGATGTCCTTTATCAGTTTTTTGCTGCCTCCGAAAGGTGTGGTAAGGTTCCTGTACGCTTTCTGTATTCCCCTTTCGTGTACGATGCTGAGGTCTGTGTATTGCTGTTGCAGTGCGTTCCGGAAAGTCTTTATGGGACAAGGTCGCATGAAGCGGTATTCCACCAGTGCGATGTACAGTCGTGCGATGTCTGTTTCGGTCGTATGCGTTTTCAGTCTTGTTCCGATTCTTTCCAGAATGACATCCCTGTTCTCTATCAGCAGCTCCGGCAGGGTACGTGTGTCGGCTTTTCGTCCGGCGCTCTTGGGCTGTCCCTGCTGCAGGCTGTCCGTATCTTCCGTTTCGGTTTCTTCAATGTCTTCTTCATCCCCAATAGACCATTCCACGAGGTTGTTTTCCTCAATGGCTTTCTGTTGCTTCCTGAAAGCCACCCAGTCCTCTTTGGTTCTCATGCCGCTGCTGATGCTCTTCTTGATGATGAACCTGACCATGTAGGAAACAAGCCATTTGTATAGTCTGGTAATACCTTTTCTTTTGGCCAGTTCCTCTCCCTGTTCCACCATGCACTCATAGCTCCGTCCGTAGTACAGCCATGCGAGCATGGCAGGTATGATGCTCCGCCTTTTTGAATGATGGAACTCGTTTACAATCTTTTGAGCAAGGTCAGAATCCAGAAGCACATTCTCCAGTTCCTCGAAATCGGAGATTTTGTCGTCTCCGATCCGTCTGCGTGTGGCTTCCTTGTATCTCGGTACCAAGGTTGTGGCAACCTTGAAAACCTTGACAAATCCCTTGAACTCCTTGTCGTTCATTTCTTCCACGAAAGCCGCATATTCATCGGGGTGGCTGTCAAGCCACTCCCTTATCAGTCTTTTGAAATTGTCGTATTCCTGTTGTCCCATATAGGTTTAGTCTAAAAGTTTAACGAGGTCTTTCTTCATCTCTTCGTCAATATCCCTGTACCGTCTGAAAGCCTTGCTGCCTTCCTTGTGTCCCGACAGTGCCGAAACAAGATTCGGGTCTTTCACCTTCTTATAAATATTACCGATGAAGGTGCGTCTTGCAAGGTGGCTGCTTGCCACTTCATAAAGCGGTTTTTTGACTTCATCACGTGTCAACGGGTCTAATATAGTGACAATCCTGTCCACTCCTGAAAGTTTGAATATCTTTTTTATTGCCTCATTATATTTCTGTTCGGAAATGAACGGCAGCAGTTTTCCTTCATGGTCTTTATACCGTTCAAGAATTTCCTTTGCCTTGTCGTTCAACGGTACACGTACCGTAACCGGATTTCCTTCCTTTGTCTTTTTCTGTATGTATTCGACTGCACCGTTCACAATGTTCAGTCTTGTCATTCTGTACAGGTCGCTTACTCTGCACCCTATCAGTGTCTGGAAAATGAAGATGTCCCTCTGTATCTCCAGCTGTGGAGTGGCAGAAAGGTCTGCATTGAAAATCCTGTCCCTTTCTTCAAGGTTGATATAAATAGGAGTTCCGTATTTGCATTCCTCTATCGGAAATTTGTCAAACGGTCTGTTGGCGGTCAGCTTGTTGTCGAAGCACCACAGGAAGAATGTGCGTATTCTTGAAAAGCAGTCTATCAGAGTATTTTTTCCACGTGGTTGCGGAGTTCTCTTTTCTGGGATGGTTTCATAAATGCTTGGGTACAGTTCATAATACTGGTATTCATTCTCAAAGAAGTCCCACATGTCCCGAAGTGTTTCAGGGGTGACTGTATCAACATCAAGAATAAAGTCCTTTTGCCCTTTTTTAGTGGCACGTACATAAAGCTCATATCTTGCCAAGGTACGCTGTATTACACGGAAATTCTTTTTCCTGACTTCGGAAAGTTTGTGCTTTACAAGGAATTCAGAGAACAGTTCAAGCAGCATCGGTTTGTTTTCCGCTTCGATTTCCTCCTTCGTCTTGTATCTGTTGGGGTGGTGATATTTATCAATTAAAGTGCTCAACCATTCACTGTCTGATTCCGGTGTATAGTTCTGGTTTATCAGGTTGAGGATATTTTGTACTTCATTGTTCAAAGCCTGCTTCTTTTCTTCGCTCACAAGTGCAACCCTGTCTTTGTAACCTTGCTTTTCGCTGCTCCAGTGGTTTGGGCTTATAGTCAGCTCGCTGGCTGCCTTTATGTCCTTTTTTCCGTCCCTTAGTCTGAAATAGATTGTTGCTACGCTGTTGGTATCATTTTTGCTTGCAGTCTTTCGGATAAATGCTGTTGCTTTCATAGGCTGAATGATTTTGTTATGGCGCAAATATAGCATTTGTTCCCAAATTGTTCCCATTCATCCCGAATTTATTTCAATCCAATTAAATGGAATTAACTTTTTAGTATTGTGTAAAGTATTAATAATCAGTTTAGTTTAGTTTAAACTTCATCGTTTTGCTATTTAAACGGATTGTTCCTGATTTAGTTATTTCAAATGCGGGTCTGGGTACGTGGAAAAGCTAAGCTGTTGAGTTTTCAATCGCTTGGCTTTTTTGTTTTTTTGAAACTTTCTTACCGTGAAATGCCTTAATTACTATTATGGAAATTGCCATTTGGATAACATCTGTCATCTTGTTTGTATTGGGACTGCTTGTCAGAAAATACCCCAATCTGATAGCAGGGTATAATACCATGACTGCGGAACAGAAAAAGAAGGTAGACATCAAAGGTCTGTCCAGTTTCATGTGCCGCTCGTTATGTGTAATGGCAGTGCTTATGGTTTTATCCTATTATGCAATGGTGATGATGTCGCCAGGAGAGAAGGCTGCATCAATCATATCGACTACGCTGATACCCATTATCGGAGTGATTTATGTGGTGGTAAAGGCTCAGCGTTATGACCACAACGGAAAATGAAGCAGCTGTCTTTATATGTCCTTTGCCAATTCTATAAACAATGTTCCCATCAGAATGATGCCTACGCCGATGCAGAGGATGATAAGCAACCAGTTGATGTACTTGGTCTGTGGTTTGGTCACGTCATGCAGATTGCATAAGAAATATTCTTTGAAAAATAAATAGATGGCTGGAACCGAGGCACTGGCCAGCAAATAATCTTCGGGAATCTTGAAGAAGAAAGTCTTCGAGAATCCTATCATTGCCCAGTGGCAGAGCAGGAGAACAATGAACAGGTTTATCTTCCGGGAGAACATCAATAGAATTCCGATGGTGAAAACCACAACCGAACATGGCATGACAGGGGAGGTGATGGTCGGGAAATCCATGCCTCGCAGGATGGAAGCTATCGGATACAGGAAAGGCATGCACAGCAGGAAACAGGCCAGTCTGGTGTATTTATGATTCCGTTCAAAAGGAGTATATCCTGTCAGCAGGTCCCAAAGCCATGAGGCGGCAAGGATTCCCCAAAAGATAGCCATGACATTATTGTAACTCCGTTCGGCACAGTAGATATAGAAATAGACGATGGAAATCCAAAGATAGAGTGCTATCAGAAAGATTTTCATGCTGATGATGCTCCGGCGGCAGGGCTTTTTGATCAGATAGGCAGTCAGACAGATACCGGTCAGTGTGATGATGAGTTGGTATACCCAAGTGGAAGAATTGTATAGCGCGATTGTTTTCCAAAAAGTTTCCATCGTTTATTGTCGTTCTTTGTTTCTGGTTAATGAAGAAGCCCGTTCCGGGAAGATGAACATGGGCAGGGTAGCTCCTGCCGCAAGCATGAATACTACGGTACAGGTAACCATTGAATTGGAAAAGAACATTTCCATGTATCCGTTTCTTTTCAACGGGTCATCCAGGTATTGTAGGAACATGATTTGTGAGAATACCATGTTGTAGGCGAATTTGCCTGGTACCATCGGAAGCAGGGCAGGAATGTAGAGTACCGTCATCGGGGTACGTGCCTTTTCTCCGAGCCATAGGCTTCCGAATCCGATGAGTAACGCTCCGATGAGGGAACCGGTAGAAATGTCTGTACCGAGAAAGTTCATCAGGCAATAGCGGCAGGCATGTCCGACTGCAGCCAATAAGGCGATGAAGCGGAAGGCTCTGATGGGTGGGTCGGAAATGGCTCCGAAGCCCACTCCGGCCAGAGCCGCAAAAATGCCGTCGGAAAGTATGTCCAGTATCATCATAACAAGCTGTCTTTAACTAACAATAATGTGAACGATAGTCCGGTAGCGATGCATATTATCAGGAGTGAAGCCTGTACCAGACGGGCGAACCCGGTAGAGATGTAGCCTTCTACGATATCAATGACCCCGTTTATCAGCGGAACCCCTGGAACGAGGTATAGCACACTGGTGGCCAGAGCTATCTCGGAAGTTGTCTCTAGAATCAAGGCGATGGACGCACAGAGGGAGGCGACAAAGGCTGAAACGATGAAGACCAGGTAATGATTGATTCCTTTGCCTGTCATCTGCTGCTTCAGAAACATACCGGTGAGGGTAGCCGAGAAGACGATACCCATTGACCACCAGTCGCCTCCAAACAGGTGGCAGAACGAAGCATTGGCCAGTCCTGCCAATATCAAAACGAAAAACGGATGGACGACCGGTTGCCGGATAATATGCTGGTATTTGCTGCGTAAGTCGGAAAGAGACAGGTGGTTGTCGTAAGTCTCCCAGCTGAGGGCGCTTAATCTGGAGTTTTGTTCAAAACTGATGGGGAGTCCGGGGATATCCGTTACTTCGTTGTGGTGCTCGTGAGTACGTTCATCGACTACCGTCAAAATGATATTCCGTTGGAACACACTGATTTTTACGGAATATCCGAATGCTTCGCCAATTCGTTTGGCACTACGGATAACCCGTGAGGTGTGTACGCCACATCCCATCATGTGGGCAGAATATTCGGAAATAAACTCTCCCACCTCCGATAGCTTTTCTTTTTTCTGTCCTTCCATTTTACTTTTCTGCAAATGTATAAAATTATGTCATACGGGCAGTCAATTGAGTGTAATGATGTGCGAAAGACTTCATCTTCATGACTTCTGTATGGGGATGCTGTCTTATTCTTTCGGTGGAAGAATATCCAGGGTTATCAGTACCTGATGGGTATTTACAGAATCTCCTTCCTTTACCAGGATATCTTTTACGATGCAGTCGGCGGTTACTTTGTAGTTGGTCTGCATCTTCATGGCTTCCAGTACGATGGCCGTTTCTCCTGCCTGTAAGCAATCGTTCTTTTGGACAGGAATACGAATGATTTTTCCCGGCATGGGAGCGATAATCCGGTTGTCCTGTTTTTCGTTGGCTGTTTGCTTTGAGCGCTTGAACTTCGTTTGTTCGTCTATGATAGTTACCTGATAGGCCGTATGGTCGATGTGTACGTCGTAACTTTTATTTCCTTCCTGGCGGACCAGCTCGGCATTGTGTGAACGTCCGTCGTGCAGGATGGAGCATCTGCCTTTTCCTTGCATGGTTAAATCAATTTCATACAGCTTGCCGTCGACGGTAATCCGTATGTTGTTTCCTTCTTTACTGATGAGGGTTACCTCTGCAACCCGGTTGTCAACATGTATTTCCATGGTTCTGAAAAAATGATACAGGAGAAGAGGACATGGCATACGGGCCTGATACAGGCTGTCGCACCACATTCTTCATCAGACACCTGTGACCGGCTTGTCACACTTGTCTGTTCTCATGTAAAAGGTATATAACTATTTTCGTACTGCTTCCCTAATCCCACGAGTAGAAACAGCCTTTAATGAACGGCAGGTCTTCTGACTGACTCCCGTCTTGACACCTTCCCGGTTCTGCTGAACCAGTGGTAAAGAGTATTTGTCGAGACGTTGGATGGAGTTTCACAGCAGCGGGACTGTCCGGGATTTTCACCCGATTCCCTTTTAATCCATGAAGATGAACATCCGCATGAAACCGATTCGCTGCAAATATAATGGAATAAACCGAAAACAGCCGTTATCGACTCGTAAAATCTGTCAATAACGGCTGAATTTATCAGATGTGGAAATATCAGGCGTCTTTTCCCCGACGGCGTATGCCCAGTACAATGACGACGACAGCTCCTGCCAATAGTAATCCTAAGGCTGTATAGGCTATTGTCTCTGTAACATGCAATGATTTCGGGTCGAAGGTAAACTCAATGGTGTGTTTACCCGCCGGCACATTCATGGCGCGTAAGATATAGTCGGCACGTCCGTGGGGGACTTCTTTGCCGTCAATAAAGGACTGCCATCCCGGATAATAGATTTCCGAGAATACTACGACGCCCCCTTTCGGGCTGTTTACTTCGTATGTCAGCGCATTGGGTTCGTAAGCGGTCAGGGTGATGGTGTTCAGGCTGTCGGCAACGGCCGTTTCTGCCTTCACTTCGGCCGCGAAACGTTTGTCGACCACGGCCGTATGCTTCGGGTCCATCTGATGCAAGGCATCGATTTCCTGATTGGCATTGTCTACATACTTCACTTCATCCACGAACCAGGCGTTACCCAAAGCATGCGGATTCAGGATAGGCACCGTATTGCCATCCTGTAACGGGAAGATGTAGTACCGGGTATTCAGCATGTTCAGTACCGGGAAGTGGCTGGCATCCACCTGATTCATATCACCGCCTGCCGCCGGAAGTTCCTTGAACAGGGATGTGATTTCTCCTTGGATGTGTTCTTCGATGATTTCCTGATAACGGCGCAGCTTGGCGGCATGGTATCCGCCGATGCTTTTATGCCAGTAGGAGGTCTCATTCTCGTTGAATGTATTTGTAGACAGATTCAATACACGGAAATCGAGCGTCTTGTCGGCCAGAATCTCCTTATCCGTCTGCGAAGGTTCCAGGAAAGGTTTCATGTCCGAACCTTTGGCTACGAACTGTCCGTCATACAGGTAGCGTTTGTTGACTCCCCACATATCTACCAGGCAGACCAAGGCAATCAGACCGATTGCCCATTTGGCCTTCAGCTTGCCCATACAGTACAGTCCCAGTATAATGAATCCGAGGAGAATGAATATCAGGCTACGCCAGGCATCGGCCGTAAAGACAGCTACACGCATCTCTTCCAGATTCATCAGAATCGGAGTCAGCTGTTCTTGCGGAATGGCTCCCTGCAAGGCGTTCATTTCAGCGGTAGAGATATAATTCGGGAAGAAGAAGCGCGGAGCTACAGCGAACAGCAGGGCCAAACCTCCGGTCAGTCCCAGACTGATGTAGAAAGCCTTTGCCCGTTCCTTGAACAGGGACGGATGCTCAATTACCTCTTTCAGAGCCATGATGGCCAGCAACGGGATGGTAAATTCTGCAATCACCAGGATGGAGGAAACCGCACGGAACTTGTTGTACATCGGTATATAATCGATGAAGAAGTCTGTCAGTCCCATGAAGTTCTTTCCCCACGAAAGCAGGATAGAGAAGATGGTACCGCCCAGCAAGGCCCATTTCATCGGTCCCTTTACCAGGAAACATCCCAGGATGAACAGGAATACCACGAAGGCACCGACATATACCGGACCGGCCGTACCCGGCTGTTCACCCCAGTATTGTCCGATTTGTGTATACAGGCCCATGTAGTTAGGGTCGGCTTTTTTCATCGCTGTCGTATTTTCTGAAAGCGGAACAGATGCTCCTCCTTTCACGTTCGGCACCAACAGCGAGAATGTTTCTCCGATGCCATAACTCCACTGCGTGATATAGTCACGTTCCAGTCCGCTACTGGTCTGGTTGGCTACATTTTCTTTCACCAGTTCACTTTTTCCGCGCATGCTCTCCTTGCTGTACTGATAAGTATGGTACAGATTGGACAGGTTGACGCAGATACCTACCAGTCCGGCTATGACGAGGATTCCCGTCGACTTCAGGAAACTGTTCATCTGTCCTTCTTTCCAGGCGGATACACCGAAGGCGATGGCCATGAACAGCATGACAAACAGGAAATAGTAAGTCATCTGCAGGTGGTTGGATACTATCTGCAGGGCAACGAAAAGGGCGGTGACAATACTTCCTGACAGGTATTTCTTCCGATAAATCAGGACCATACCGGCGATGGTAGGTGGAATATAGGCCAGTGTGACGAATTTCCAGATGTGTCCGGCTGCAATGATGATGAAGAAATACGATGAGAATGCCCAGATAATGGCTCCCAAAGCCGACATCCAGACCTTGAAGTTAAAGGCACGCAGCAGAATATAGAATCCCAACAGCATGACGAATACATACCATACATACGTAGGCAGGAACAGATGATACAGGTTCTGTACATAATTCAGCAGTTTGCTGGAACCGTAGCTCGGTGCCAACTGATAGGTCGGCATTCCTCCGAACAAGGCGTTTGTCCACCGTGTAGTTTCCCCTGTACGCTCATGAAATTCTTTGGCCTCCTGCCCGGCACCGATTCCGGCCACCGCATCGTGCTGGGCCAGAATCCTTCCTTCGGTCACTGCCGGATAGAAATATACGAACGAGATGACCGCAAAAAGTATGACCGCCACTATATCAGGAAGCAGCTTCTTGAACAGACTCATAAACAGAATACTTTATTAATTATTAATTGTTTTCGGTCGACAAAGATAACACAATACTGACTGAAAAGTCGTAAATTTGCTGACGAAAATCTTTTTTAACGCATGAAAATAGGAATCATTACTGCCATGTCTTCTGAACAGAAGCAACTGGCCAATCAACTTGAGAACAAGACAGAACACGTAGAAGGCCCTTTCTCTTATATCGAAGGGACCATCCGACAAAATACCATTATCCTGATGCAGTGTGGAATCGGTAAGGTAAACGCAGCCGCAGGGACAGTAGAACTTATCCGTCATTTCGCACCAGACTGCATTATCAGCACAGGTGTAGCCGGAGGTATAGATACCTGTTTGAAAATCATGGATGTAGTAGTAAGCCGTCAGATTGTTTACCACGATGTATGGTGCGGCGAAGGAAATGCGTACGGTCAGATTCAAGGTTTGCCGACTTTCTTCCAGGGAAATGATACACTGTTTGACTGTGCCTTGAGCCTGGATACCGAAACTGCCATTCACGGAGGCCTTATCTGTACCGGCGATAAATTCATTACCGACCGTCATGAACTGGATGCCATCAAGGCAAATTTCCCGGAAGGTCTGGCCGTCGATATGGAATCGGCTGCTATCGCCCAGATTTGTTACCTGTATAAAGTGCCGTTCATCAGTTTCCGCATCATCAGCGATACTCCGGGAGCCGACAAGCATTTCGAACAGTATCTGAATTTCTGGGGAGAGATGGCCGACCGCTCGTTCCGTGTCACCGAAACTTTCCTGAAAGCATTACCCAACAGACTCTAATCTCAAAGACATGAAAAAAATACCTAGCTTTACTGTTGACCACATTCATCTGTTGCGCGGTATCTATGTATCCCGCCAGGATGAAGTCGGTGGCGAAATCGTGACCACTTTCGACATCCGTATGAAGGAGCCGAACCGTGAACCGGCTTTAGGACCGGCTGCTATCCATACCATTGAACACTTGGCTGCCACTTTCCTGCGTAACCATCCTACATGGGCCGATAAAATTATCTATTGGGGTCCGATGGGCTGCCTGACAGGTAATTACCTGGTTGTGAAGGGTGATTTGACTTCCCGCGACATTGCTCCACTCGTAACGGAGACTTTCCGCTTCATTGCCGGGTTCGAGGGTGACATACCGGGAGCTTCTCCACACGATTGTGGAAACTATCTGATGATGAATTTCCCGATGGCCAGATGGGAAGCAGCGAAATACCTGCACGAAGTGCTGGAACAGCTGACCGATGCTAACCTGGAATATCCGAAATGACAATCATAAAAAAATCAGCCGTTCTTCCGGAGAAGAGGAACGGCTGATTTTTTGTTCGTTGCAGCAAGTAAACGGATTACTTACGCAGACCGAGTTCTTTAACGATGGCACGGTATCTTTCGATGTCGCGGTCTTTCAAGTAAGACAGCAAGGCACGACGCTTACCTACCAATGTAGTCAGAGCTCTTTCAGTGCTATAATCTTTTCTGTTGAGCTTCATGTGCTCAGTCAGGTGAGAAATACGGTATGAAAACAATGCAATCTGAGCTTCAGGAGACCCAGTATCAGTGTTAGACTTTCCGTACTTTCCAAAGATTTCTTGTTTTTTAGCTGCGTCTAAATACATAATTTTGACTATTTATTAAAATGTATAAATTTGATTTGCGGGTGCAAAGATAGGCATAATCTTTTAAACAACAATTCTTTTCCTCGTTTTTTTCATGAAAATGCCGGATAAAAGACTAATGGTCGCGCTCGTTGGTATTTTCGATGAAGGTAGCGAGCGTGATCGGTTCGATAGCTACGAACTCTTCCCGGCGCATCTTGCAGGTCTTACAGCCGCAACTGCGGCATTTGGCCTGTTCGAAAACCGTACACGGGTCCAGATGAATGGTCAGCTGGATGCGGTCGGCATACTTCTTTTCCAGGATTTCCCTCAACCGGGCCCCTTCCTGATGGCCTTTTTCGATGGTGTAGAACCAGGGAAGTGTCAAATCGCAGTCCATATACAGGAAATTGCCGTATTTGATGACCTTGGCGTTATGGATGTCTATCCAGTCGGCCGAGCGTTTTTCGTTCAGTTCCGAAGCCATGTCGTTCAATAGAGCCTCGTCGGCCTTGTCCAGCAGATTCGCGATGGTTTTCCGTAAGATGGAGATACCTGTTATGATGATGATGCCTCCGAACAGGAAGGCCAGGGCACTGTCTATCCAGGCAATTCCGGTGAAGTACAATACAAGCAGTCCGGCTACCAGTCCGATGGTGGAATAGGTGTCCGACTGCAGGTGCTTTCCACCCGCTACCAGAGCCATGGAATTATACCGTTTCCCGATGTATACACTGTACCATCCCATCAGGTAATTGAGTAGCCCGGAAAAGGCGACAATGTAGATACCTATGTCCAGTTTCTGTATACCTACCGGGAAAAACAGATGGAGTATTCCTTCGTAGACAATCAGCAGTCCGGCAAAGGTTATCAGAATCCCTTCGACAGAGGCGGATATCTGTTCCATCTTACCGTGTCCGAACGGATGGCTCTTGTCTTTGGGTTGGGCAGACCAGTGGAGGCTGTAGAGACTGACAAAACCTGCTACTACATTTACAATGCTTTCCATGGCATCGGTCAGAATACCTACTGAATTGGTCAGCCAATAAGCGGCAAATTTACCGATCAGTATCAGCGATGAGATGGATACAATCCATCCCTGCACTTTCTGTTTAAGTTGCTCCTCGTTCATGCTTTCCTTTTTTATAATATGAAGCTGTTTACGTACCTTCTTCTGCCCGGATGGCAGAGGGTAGCCTGCAAACAGTTTCTAAACAGGCTGCAAATTTAATCAGTTCTTGACAGGTGTATTCTGTCAAAGCTCAAGATTTGTCATCCTGTTCCGACATTTGGAACGAATCGAAATAGTGCTTATCTGTTGAATCTTCAGAATAAGCGGATTAATGCCGGGAAGGACCGGTAAGGCCGGCGTTCTGTTCTAAGTTCTTCGTGGCTGGAACCTGGATTCTGCGGTGGAAGGATGTATGTTTCCGGTACGAAGACTGTAGGTTCTCTGAATGTGGAACCTTGTAAATGGACTTATGTCCTTGGAATGCAGGGGGGTAACGAGGAAAAGGTGTAGCATGGCCCATGCATTTTCCGGAAAGAAATTTTGTGGTCTGCCTGTATATCGTTAGCTTTGTGAGAATAAGGACTTGATGTATTTGTTTCTTTAACCGATTATATTTCAAGAGATGCATGTAAAAAACGTTTTGTTGGTGACATTTTCTCCTACCCGCACTTCCCGGTGTATAGGAGAAGCGATTGCACGTGGGACCTCGTATGAAAATATCCGGATACAGGATTTGACGTATGAGGTAGAGGAAACTCCGATAGAGGTACCTGCCGAGACGTTGTTGGTAGTGGCGGTTCCGGTATATGGCGGAAAGGTGGCTCCACCGGCTCTGAAACGGATGAGTGGTCTTAAGGTGGCAGGAGCTCCTGCCGTATTGGTGGCTCTTTACGGGAATCGGGCTTACGAACAGGCTTTGGTCGAGTTGGAAAGTTTCGTTACCGGAAAAGGGGCTCAGGTAGTGGCCGCCGGAGCTTTTGTCGGTGAACATTCGTACAGTGTGGAGGCTTACCCGGTAGCTGCCGGTCGTCCGGATGCACAGGATATCCAGATGGCTGAAACTTTCGGCCGGAATATCCGGCTGAAGCTGGATAAGGAGCCTGTAGGAACGGTAAATGCCGCAGACCTGCCCGACCGGGCGATGGCTACCGAAGAGATGCTCCGTTTCCGGACGGATGTGCAGGCAGCCTTGAAAGGGGGAGCCGTCGTTCCGCAGACCCCGAAAGTAGACGAAGATTTATGCGACCATTGTGGTACCTGTGTAGAGCAGTGCCCTACCCAGGCCATAGTAGCGGGTGAGGAGACTGCTACGATAGCCGACCGTTGCATCCGCTGCTGTGCCTGTGTCAAGGTTTGTCCGCAGCAGGCGCGTACATTCGATACACCTTTCTCTGCATTGCTTAACAAGCATTTCGGCGAACAGAAAGAAAATAAGATTCTTTTATAGCCGATTCAGGTATCAGTCAGGAGGGTTCTTCAAGAAAAAGTGGGTAAGAAAAAGGCTACGGTGAAATGCTGTGGCTTTTTTGTTGTCAGATTGCTTTCATTTGGCGAAGAATGCTTATCTTTGTTCTTCAATATTTAACCTGTTTTTAATACGATCGGAGAATGACGAATATTCTTTTACGTAGTTGGAACTGGTGCCGTCGTTTTCGCCATCGGTGCGGATATGGGGTACATTCTCCTTCCGACTTCTTTCTGGTGACATCTGTTGTATACGAACAGTGGCCATTTTATGCTTACGGACCTTTGCATCACTTACGTAGAGTTGTAGCTTTTTTGCCGCATTATCGGGAAAAAGTAGACCGGTTCCTTTTTCGCCTGGTGAACCATCTTCAACCTTCTTTGTTGATAGAAGTAGGTACAGGGAGCGGCATCAGTACCCGTTATATGTCCGAAGCATGTACTTCGATGCAGGTATATACTTTGGCCGACAAGCGGGAGGATGCGGTAGAGCGTATTCTTTCTTCCAAAGAAAATATCACTTATCTGACAGAAGGAACCATCGATACATTGGAACGGTTGAAAAAGGAAGGAATACGGCCGGACCTGGTACATATCGGGAATACACCGTATTACCGGGAGGCTGTAGAGGCCTTACTGCCGTTGGCTGATACCGGTACCTGTTTCATTATCGGTACTCCTTATGCCGATGCCTCAAAGAAAAGTTGGTGGAAAGAACTGGTTGCCGATGAACGTACGGGGGTGACTTTCGATTTATATGATGTGGGTCTGGTGTTTTTCGACAAGCGGAGGGCCAAAGAACACCGCATCATTAATTTCTTATAAAACACTATTTAAATAATTACGCAATCATGAAGAAAAGTCATATCTATACGAAGACCGGCGATAAGGGAACTACTTCGCTGGTAGGAGGTGTACGCGTGCCGAAGACCCATCTACGTCTGGAGGCTTATGGCACCATCGATGAATTGAACTCCCAGTTGGGAGTGCTCATTACCGCCGTCAGTGATACGGCCAGTAAGGAGATGCTGCAGTACATTCAGCACAAGCTGTTTGCGGTCGGCTCCTATTTGGCTACCGACCAGACTCAGGTAGACCTCCGGGTGGAGAGTCAGGTGAGTGAGGAAAGTATTCTCCGTTTGGAGCATGCCATCGATGAGATGGACGAGGTTCTTCCTCCATGGCGCGGATTTATTCTGCCGGGCGGCTCGTATGAGGCCTCTCTGTGCCATGTCTGCCGGACTGTCTGTCGGCGGGCTGAGCGTCGCATACTGGCACTGGAGGAAAACGGAATAGGTGAAATCGATGAAAAAGTAAAGCGATTTATAAACCGTTTGTCCGACTATTTGTTCATATTAGCCAGAACGTTAAACCTTTTAACACAACACGATGAAATTTATTGGGATAAAGGTTGTAAATGAAATAATTTGTTTTACTTTTGTGGCTTCATAATAGCGAAATGTAGAACTTCTAAAATTAGATACTATGTATTGGACATTGGAATTGGCCTCAAAGCTGGAAGATGCTCCTTGGCCAGCAACTAAAGACGAATTGATTGACTATGCTATGCGTTCAGGTGCTCCGTTGGAAGTCATTGAAAACTTGCAGGAAATGGAGGATGAAGGTGAAATCTATGAAAGTATAGAAGATATCTGGCCGGATTATCCGAGCAAGGAAGATTTCTTCTTCAACGAAGAGGAGTATTGATAGCTTACGAATCAACTGACAGTTAAATATCGGCGGGATGGACAAGGATTTGTCCGTCCCGCTGTCGTGTGTACACATGGCATACCGTAAGATGGGGTTGAATATCAGCTGTGTCGGGGAATTCTCTGTATTTTTTGTCAATAGATGTTATAATTTAATCAAAATCATCGGCAGATTTGGTCGGATGCATCCAAAGTCTTACTTTTGAGAAATTTTCCATAGGAAACAAATTGTACAACAATTAATTTTAAAGAATCATGAAGAAAATTCTTTTTTTGTTGCTGACCGTGTTTACGGTTTCGACAGCCTGTAGCCATACACCGAAATCATCGGTAGAAGTTGCTCAGGCTGAGGGAAGTAAGGTTATCCATCTGACCGAGGCTGAGTTCCTGCAGAAGGTCTATGATTATAAGAAGAATCCGGATGAGTGGGTGTTTGCAGGAGATAAGCCGGCCATCGTCGATTTTTATGCTACGTGGTGTGGCCCTTGCCGGCAGGTGGCTCCGATTCTGGAAGAACTGGCCAAGGAATACGATGGAAAGATTGTCATCTATAAAATCGATACCGATAAAGAACAGGGATTGGCAGCAGCATTCGGCATTCGTAGCATACCGACAATCTTGTTCATTCCTCAGCAGGGAAAACCTCAGGTGGCTCAGGGAGCCCTTCCGAAAGAGGAACTGAAAAAGGCCATCGATGAATTTCTGTTAGGTGGCAAGTAATTTCCGGGAGCTTCCCGGTTGAGCGGACAGCTTCTTGCGGGTATCTGCCTTCCGTGTGAATCGGAAGAGGAAGATTCCGGAGGAAGCTGTCTTTCCGTTGGATGGATAGAATAAAAAGGTATGGATAAAAGATTCGGATTTCTGGTATTGGCATGGGCGCTGACCTGTGGATTATCGGCACAGACTCCGTTGGAGCGGCAATTGGAGAAAAAAGGACTGGTGGATGTCTGTCAGTTAGATTCTACCATTCAGGTTCGGTTGATGTATGCCCGCCCTGATAATTTTGTCGGGAAAGTGCTTTACCGGGAGTTGAATCGGGCTTATCTGTTGCCCGAGACGGCTCGGGCATTGGTAAAAGCCCAACAGGCTTTGAAACGTCTGCATCCGGATTATTCGCTCTGTGTATACGATGCTACCCGTCCGATGTCGGTACAGCAGCAGATGTGGAATACCGTGGCAGGCACTTCCCGGAAGAACTATGTGTCCAATCCTGCCAATGGCGGCGGATTGCACAATTACGGACTGGCAGTGGATGTAAGTATTGTAGATGCTCGAGGAGACTCTATCCCGATGGGGACCCGGGTAGACCACTTGGGGAAAGAGGCACATATCGATGATGAAGCCCAACGGGTGGCTTCGGGTAAACTTTCCCGGGAAGCATACCGTAACCGGCTGCTTTTACGGCGAGTCATGCGTGAAGCAGGTTTCAGAACCTTACGGAGCGAATGGTGGCATTTCAATTTCAAATCCCGTGCCGAGGCTAAGGCTTCTTACCGTCCCATTCCTTAAAAACAATTGATTCTTAATAGATGAATGTATGAATCCGATTTCTACCGAAACAAAGACTTTTATACAGGAACATCGGCAGGACGATGTGCGTGCGTTGGCTTTACAGGCCGGTAAGTATCCACAGGTGGATATGGCTGAGGCTGTAGTTCAGATTGCCGGTTGGCAGATCGCTGAAAAGAAGATTCCGTTGTGGGCACAGACGGAAGGTATTCTGTATCCGCAGCACCTGTCGATGGAGCAGTGTTCGTCTGAAGTGACTGCCCGGTATAAGGCTTCGCTGGTGAGTGGAGAATCGTTTGCTGATTTGACCGCTGGCCTGGGGGTGGACTGCTCGTTTATGGCCCGGAACTTCAGTAGGGCAACGTATGTAGAACGGCAGGAAATCTTGTGTGATCTGGCCCGCCATAATTTCCCGTTATTGGGCTTGTCTCATATCCAGGTGTGTCAGGCCGATGGAGTAACGTATCTGCAACAGATGGAACCGGTGGATTGTCTGTTTCTGGACCCTGCGCGTAGGGACAGTCATGGTGGGAAAACAGTTGCCATCTCGGCTTGTGAACCTGATGTCTGTGCCTTGGAATCTTTGCTGGTAGAGAAAGGGCGATGTGTGTGGGTCAAATTGTCTCCGATGTTGGATTTAGGGACGGCTTTGCGTGAGTTGAAATACTTGCGCGAAATTCACATTGTAGCTGTTAATAACGAGTGTAAAGAGTTAATAGCTTTGTTGAAAAAGCCTTTAGATAACGATTATTTATCTGGTAATGAGATAAGAATGTTTTGTGAACAGGCTGTTAATAACTTGTTGACAACTCCTTTCAGCTTTACACTCTCCGAGGAAAGGAATGCTGTATGTACCTGGGCCGAAGAGGTGGAAGATTATTTGTATGAACCGGGAGCCTCGCTGTTGAAGGCAGGCCCCTACCGCTTGTTGTCGGAGCGTTATGGAGTCCGGAAACTGCAGGCCAACAGTCACCTGTATACTTCCCGTCAGGAAGTGGATTTCCCGGGTCGCCGGTTCCGCGTATTGGATGTGACCGATTTCGGAAAGAAGAATTTGAAGCAGTTCTTGCAGGGGGTAGAAAAAGCCAATCTGACAGTACGTAACTTCCCGACATCGGTAGCGGAGCTGCGCAAGAAATTGAAGTTGAAAGAGGGGGGAGAATTATATCTTTTTGCTACGACCTTACATGCGGGACAGAAGGTGTTGATAAAGTGTGTAAAGGCGTGAGATTTTATACGGATTAGCATGATGCGGGCCAGTCGGAAGAAGTCATTCTTTCCGGCTGGCCCGTAATGTGATGGAGGTAACTGTACCTTCTTATCGGATTACTGTTCCTGTTGTTTGGCTTTGAAGGCCAAGGCATACATACGCATCTGTTTGACCATAGCCAGCAGTCCGTTGCTGCGTGTCGGTGACAAGTGCTCCTTCAATCCAATCTTTTCGATGAAATAGAGGTCTGAATTCAGAATCTCATCGGGAGTATGACCGGATACTACTTTTATCAACAGGGAAATGATTCCTTTTACTATCAGGGCATCACTTTCTGCCTGAAAAACCACTTTCCCCTCGTTGTCCAAATCTGCCTGCAGCCATACGCGGCTTTGGCATCCGTCTATCAGGTTCTGTTCAGTCTTGTATTGCGGGTCGAGAGGTTCCTGTTCATTTCCCAAATCTATCAGCAGTTGGTACTTGTCCATCCAGTCGCTGAAGTCTTCGAATTCCTCGATGACTTCGTCTTGCAGTTCATTGATTGTTTTCATGTTATATATGACTCCTTGAATTATTTTTCGTTGTAGATGACTCCCATGACCGTTTGTCCCACTGCCTGCAGGGTACCCTTGTCGATGTTGTCAATCGTGTCGTCCAGGGTATGCCAGGTAGGATTGAATCCGGTATCGCTCTGCATGTCGTAATGGATGATGTCTACGCAAGGTATCTGCCGGAACAGGTTTACATAGATATGGTCATCGGTCACTTCGCCTCCATCTTTCTTGATGAAATAGTTGCCGTATCCCAATTTCTCGGCCATGTTCCAGATTTTCTTCATGGCATTGTTGGCGGTACGTTTGGAATATCCCTCATACATGAAGGTAGCATTCTTGCCTCCCACCATATCCAACAGGATACCGAAACGGGCCTTGTAGTCGGGTACATGCGGGATACGTCCCCAGTATTGGGAGCCCAGGCACCAGGTGTCCGGTTTGTGCTGGCCTTCGTAGAAATCGGGAGTACCGTAGTCTTCCGCATCGAAGAAGATGATATCTACTCCGATGGTAGGAGCCTGTTGCTGCAGTTGGCGGGCAATTTCCAGCAATACACCTACACCGCTGGCTCCGTCATTGGCTCCGTCTATCGGTTTCTTGTGGTTAGCGGCCTCATCCTGGTCGGCATAAGGGCGGCAGTCCCAGTGCGCACAAAGCATCACCCGTTTCTTACTGTCCGGATTATAGGCGCCGATGATGTTCCGGGCTTTCAGCAAGGTGCCGTCGTAAGCCATCAAATCAGTCTGTTGGTTGTATACTTTAGCACCGAATTTTTCCAGTTGTCCGGCCAGGTAGTCTCCGCAGGCACGGTGAGCGGCTGTATTCGGTACACGTGGGCCGAAATCTGTCTGGGCCTTGACATAGGCGAAAGCACTGTCCGCATTGAAGGCAGGAACCTGCACTTCGGAGGTCTCAGCAGTTGTTTCTTCAGCCTGTGTCTGATTCTTCGGACTGCTTCCGCAGGATAACAGGGCAGTTCCTGCCAGGAATGCAGTAACGGCGAATGTATTTCTGAATAGTTTCATACGTAGAAATTTAAAAAGCTTCGGCTGCAAAGGTAATCAATTCGTAGAAATAGCCGATACGGACGGACATAAAAAACTTCCGCTCTCTGTGCTCCTTTGGGGCCTGCACATCGGAAGCGGAAGTCTTTTGTCTCAGCGGTTTCCGTATTGCTGTACTTCTTCCATGACACGCAGGAAATTGCCTCCCCAGATGAGTCTGATGGCGTTTTCATCGTATCGTTCCAACAACAGGTGGCGGGTGAAGTTGATCAGTTCGGATGAGTCGTTGCAGCCGATGATGCCTCCGTCGCCGTCGAAATCCGTTCCGATGCCTACATGCTCGATGCCTATTAGGTTGACCATGTGGTTCAGATGTTCGATGGCATCGCAGATGGTGGCCGTTCCTTCTTTCCGCAGGAAACCTCCGTAGAGGCATACCTGTACCACACCTCCCTGGCGGGCAATGGCTTTCAGTTGTTCATCGGTCAGGTTGCGCGGGTGGTCGCACAGGGCTTTGCAGGAGGAGTGGGAGCAGACTACCGGTGCCTGGCTGATAGCGAGGGTATCGTAGAAACTTTGTTCTCCGGCGTGGGAGAGGTCTACCATCATTCCTACCCGGTTCATCTCCCGGATGACCTGGGCTCCGAATTCACTGACTCCTTCACAGGCGTCGTTGTAGCGGGCTGACCCGCAGATGTCGTTGTTCCCGTTGTGGCAGAGCGTCATGTATACCACGCCCCGGTTGCGGAAACGCTCTACGTTCCGGATGTCTTTCCCGATGGTGTAGCCGTTCTCGATACCCAGCATGATGGCTTTCTTGCCATCCTGTTTCAGCCGGTAGAGGTCTGCCGGTGTATAGGCGATGTCTACGGCTGTACAGTTCATGGCTACCATCTCCTCGATTTCGTTCAGCAGACGGTCTGCTTGGGCGGTAGCGGCCAGCAGCGCTTCGTCGGTCCGTTCCTTTTGGGGCAGGTAAGCTACCATGATGGTAGCGTCTTGCTTCCCTTCGGTCATCTTGTGCAGGTCGACCTTGATATGCGGGTCACGGGTGGCGAAGTTGATATGCTGTCCGAAGAACATCGGAGTGTCACAATGTGTGTCGAGTGTCAGGATACGCCGGTGCAAGGTTTTGGCCTGGCGGAACAGACGGGCTTCCTTGATGAGCCAGCCGAAAAGCGGCATCATGCACTTGTCCTGATTCAGGATGAAACATTCGGGATGCCATTGCACACCCAACATGGCTTTGTGCTCGGTACTTTCGATGGCTTCTATGACGCCGTCGGGGGCGAGGGCTGAGACACGGAAGCCTGGAGCGGGCTCTTTGACAGCCTGGTGGTGAAAAGAGTTGACCGGCAGTTTCTCGGCCTTCATGATGCGTGCCAACAGGCTGTCTGGCGTTATGGTTACCGTATGCGACGCAAAGGCCCGGTCCATATCCTGGCTGTGCTTGATGCGCTTGCCTTCCTGTTGGACATCGATGTCCTGATACAGGGTACCTCCCAGTGCAGCGTTCATCACCTGGATGCCGCGGCAGATACCCAGTACCGGAATCTGTCGGTTGGCTGCCAGTCTGGTCAGCAGCAGTTCCTGCCGGTCGCGGTAGGGATTGATGTTATGAAGTTCCTTGATGGGCTCTTCGTTCAGGAACAGCGGATTGATATCGGCTCCGCCTGTCAGCAGGATTCCGTCTACTTCGTCCAGCAGGTTGACCAGTGTCTCTGTATCATCGAAGGGGGGGATGACAAACGGAATGGCACCTGCCTGCAGGATAGATGTATAGTAACCCGGGGCAAGCATCAGGTTGCCGTCGCTGAAGTTTCCGGTGATACCGATGACCGGTCGTTCGTGCCGGTTCGGGAAACGGCTGTGCAGTTTCCGGTAATCGGCTTCTATATCGAATGTCTGAGATGTTTTCATACGTTAATCTTTCTGAGAAACGGAGCAAATATAGGGATTTAATCAGATTTATTTCCCATATTTGTTTAGAAACTGTCTGTAATCTCCCGTTTGCCTGTTGGGGGAGAAAAACGTCCGTTCGTTTTTCAGACTGTGGCAGTTTCGGATACATTTGTTTAACTGATAACTCTTATGGAACCGATTCGTTCACTCTCACAGATGGTACAGATTCTGCGTTCCCGCTCAATACGCCGGCGGGTAGCGGTGGTCTGTCCCAACGACCCGCATACTGAATATGTTATTATCCGGGCACTTCGGGAAGAAATCGCAGAATTTCTGCTGGTGACGGATGATGAACACCTGGAGGTAGCCTGGCACTTGCGTTCAGCTTCTCCCAATTTCGTCCATATCTATACCGCCGGAACTCCCGATGAGGCTGCCATGCTGGCCGTCCATCTGGTGCGGACAGGCGAAGCCGATATCCTGATGAAGGGACTGATCAATACGGATAACCTGCTGCGGGCCGTGCTTCATAAGGAGCAGGGACTGCTTCCGCGCGGAGGTGTATTGAGTCATGTGGCGGTGGCCAGGGTTCCTCTTTATCATAAATTGCTGTTCTTCTCGGACGCGGCGGTGATTCCCCGTCCTACACTGGAGCAGTTCCGGGCTTTTATCCAGCATGATCTTGCCTTATGCCGGAAACTGGGACATGAAGAACCGCGTGTCGCTTTGTTGCACTGTTCGGAGAAGGTGAACGAGAAGTTTCCGCATACGTTGAGTTATGTGCAGTTGAAGGAAGAGGCTTCGCAAGGTATGTTCGGTCCGGTCTTTATGGACGGACCGATGGATGCCAAGACAGCCTGTGATGCCCATAGCGGAGAAATCAAAGGGCTTTCTTCGCCGGTTGTCGGGAATGCCGATATCTTGGTCTTTCCGAACATTGAAGCTGGAAATACATTTTATAAGACACTCTCCTTGTTCGGTGACGCCGATATAGCTGGTATGCTGACGGGAACCCTTGCGCCGGTTGTCGTACCATCGCGCAGTGATTCAGGGAACTCGAAGTATTACAGCCTGGTGCTCGCTTGTCTGGCAGGGAACCAAAACGATTGATACCATGAAAATTCTAGTCATTAATCCGGGCTCTACCTCCACCAAGTTGGCGGTATTCGAAGATGATTTACTCGTTTGGAAACAGAACGTTTCTCATCCGGCGGCTGAGCTGGCCCCTTTTCAGCATATCAATGAACAGTATGAATACCGGAAATGCCATGTACTGGAGGCCTTGAACCAGGCCGGCATCCCCTTGCACTTCGATGCGGTGATATCCCGTGGAGGTTTGTTGCGTCCGATACCCGGAGGGGTCTATCGGATTAACGAGCACATGAAGCAGGACCTGTGGCATGCCAATATGGAACATGCTTCCAACTTGGGAGGACTGATAGCCGATGAACTGGCTCAGCAGATAGGATGTCCGGCTTTCCTGGCCGACCCGGTAGTAACCGATGAACTGTGTGATATTGCCCGTATCAGCGGTATTCCGGAGTTACCCCGTATCTCGATTTTCCATGCCTTGAACAGTCGGGCCGTATCGCGGAAGTATGCGGCAAGTATCGGTCGTGACTACGAGGAGCTGGATTTGATTGTCGTGCATTTGGGTGGCGGTATTTCGGTCAGTGCCCATCATCGGGGTAAGGTGATTGATGTAAACAACGCCTTGAATGGTGAAGGGCCTTTCAGCCCCGAGCGTGCGGGAACCTTGCCTGCCCGGCAGCTGGTAGACTTATGCTTCAGTGGTAAATATACGCATGCGGAACTCAAGAAACTGATTAACGGGAAAGGAGGGCTGATGGCTTATCTGGGTACTACCGATGTGCCGGAAGTCATCCGCTTGGCCCAGGAAGGGAGCCGGAAGCATACACTGCTGCTGGATGCGATGATGTATACCGTTGCGAAACAGGTGGGAGCCATGTATGTGGCATTGCATTGTCATGCGGATGCTCTTATCGTAACCGGTGGAATCGCTTATAACAAATGCTGTATAGATGCGTTGCACGAGTGGGTAGGTTCCTTGTCGGAGATTGTGGTGATTCCCGGTGAGGACGAGATGACAGCGCTGGCGATGAATGCTATCGGTGCCTTGACAGGCAAGATTCCTTTGCAGACTTACCAGCCCGAGGTACTTGAAAAGAAATTGAGAGACCTGCTCGATGGGGTTGGTACGGATCAGATTTCATGAACGGGGGCTTTCATGTTTGCCCGAGGCAGGGGTGGATATTCCTTGAAAACAACATTCCCTTCCGGATGAACGCATCCGGAAGGGAATGTTATGATGGGTTAAGATTGATGCTGTTCGTATTCGGCTTTCCGTTTGGGGTTCATCGGGAACCATCCTTTCAAGACTCGTTCACGTTGCTCGAACAGTTCCTTGATGGTCCAGAACGAGGAAAACGAAAAGACACCCAACAGCGATGAAATGAGTATGTCTTCTATCCACACGGAACCGGCAATGCCCAGGATTCCCAGAACCAGGAAAATCCACCAGCAGCGTGTCCCCCAATAATATTCGGCTTTCACCACTACCGGGTGAAACAGACCGATAATCAGGAAAGTGCAGATGCCGATGACAATCCCGCCGATGTGGTAGGTGTTCAGCCAATCCATTATTTACCGTCTTTGCGGATAGGAATTTCTTTCTTGATGCTCTGTTCCAGAGAAATCAATGTTTCTGTGGCCGTTACACCCGGAATCTCCTGGATGCGGGAGTTCAACAGTTCCATCAAGTGTTCGTTGTCTGTACAGTAAAGTTTGGTCAGCATGGTGTACGGACCGGTGGTAAAGTGGCATTCCACGATTTCGGGAATCTTCTCCAGCTGTTCTACTACACTTTTGTACATGGAACCTTTTTCCAGTTTGATTCCTACATAGGTGCAGGTGCTGTAACCCAGACTCTTCGGATTGACGTGATAGCCTGAACCGATGATGACACCCAAGTCAATCAGGCGCTGTACACGCTGATGGATGGCAGCACGTGAGACACCGCATTCTGCAGCGACATCTTTGAACGGAATACGTGCATTCTGGGAAATGATTTCCAGAATCTGCTTGTCAAGATTATCAATTTTTTCCATAGTTATGCATCTTGTTATATCATTTTGTAAGCAAATATAGGAAAAGTTTTTTAGCTGACACACTTTTGTCGCAGAAATCACATTTTTTTAAATAAAAAGGTCGTATATTTCTCTTTTCAACCTATCATTTTCTTGATTCCGGCTATTTTACCTTTCCGTTCGAATGAAAAGGTATCGCTATGCTGGTCAAGGTATTCCAACAGGTACAGGCTTTTCTCCAGCAGGTTCTTCTGTTCGTCGTCCGAGGACTGGATGAGCGCATCCTGGTACAGCAGTTCCGCAAGGATTTCTACCCGGTCCAGCAGTTCGTGTCTCTCGAAGGTTTGGCAGAGATACATCAGCAGGTATTCCTTGTCTTGTGTGCAGAAGAATTCTTTGGACTCGAGGAAGTAGGTACGGTACATGCCTTCGAATTCCAGCTGGATATTCTCCTGGGGAAGGTATTCTTTCTTTTCAATCAGTTTTTCGAGTGCATCGAAGAACTGACGGATGAGACGTTTGATATAGTCACGTTCCAACATAATGCTTTAATGTTTCTAGGGTTTGGGGCAACAAAAATACAATTATTTGACTGATTCCTATCATCAATTCAATTATCTTTGCACAGTATCATTAAATTGGAAGTATATGCACCCTTTAGAACTCTTCAAATATTGTCCGAAGTGCGGGTCCTCGCATTTCGAAATCCACAATGAGAAATCCAAGCATTGTGCCGATTGCGGATTTACTTATTATTTCAATTCCAGTGCAGCTACGGTAGCTTTTATCCTGAACCACAGGAACGAACTGCTGGTATGCCGGCGTGGAAAGGAACCTGCCAAAGGAACGTTGGATTTGCCGGGTGGATTTATTGATATGCATGAGACCGGTGAGGAGGGGGTAGCCCGTGAGGTGAAAGAAGAGACTGGTCTGGCAGTGACCGAAGCCCGTTATCTCTTTTCGTTGCCGAATACCTACCTGTATTCGGGCTTCCTGGTGCATACACTCGACCTGTTCTTTCGCTGTACGGTGGCGGAAGACGACCGTCTGCTGGCTATGGATGATGTGGCGGAAACAGGTTGGCAACCGTTGGAACAGGTAAATCCGGAAGCGTTCGGACTGGATTCTGTACGCGAGGGAGTCAGAAGGTTTCTGGCTGCTCACCGGAAAGCATAATGAAAACATTAAAATCAGGAATAAAAAGTTGTATGAAGAATAATAGACAAAAATGGATTGCGGGGCTGCTTTGTGCTTTTCCGTTGGCGATGGCCGCACAACAGACCGAACCGCTGACGGGTCCGCAACGTCTGTTCGAAGATGGAAAAGTCTTGTTCGAACGTCATGATTATGCGGCGGCACGGCAGACTTTGGAGCGTTATCTGCAGGATAAGGACCGTGGTGTTTCCCACGAGGAGGTGGATTATATGCTGGCATGTACGGCGTACGAGCTGCAGTTGCCGGATGCGCTCCGGCAGTTGCAGATGTACCTGGAAGCCTATCCGGAATCCCGTTACAGGAACCGGGTGCAGGCTTTGATAGGTTCCGCTTACTTTTTCGAAGGAAACTATGAAGCTGCGCTCCGGGCGTATCAGCAGGTCAACATCGATTTGTTGGGCGATACCGAGCGCGATGAATGTGCGTTGCGTCTGGGAACTTCGTACCTGAAGATGAATGACTTGGACGAAGCCTATATCTGGTTCTCGGTCATTCGGGCTGCCAGCAGCAAGTATGCGGCCGATGCCCGTTACAACCTGGCTTACATTGACTATGTGAAACAACGCTATGACCAGGCATGGGAAGGGTTCTCTGCCGTGAAGGACCAGCCGGAATATGCGGCATTGGCTCCGTATTATCTGGCAGATATCCAGCTTATCCACAACAATTACCGGCAGGCTCTTCAGTTGGCCGACGCGTATCTGCAGGCTTATCCGCAGCAGGAGTTTGTGCCACAGATGCAGCGTATCGCCGGTGAAGCTCATTACGGACTGAAGGATTATGCCGCCGCCATTCCTTTGCTCGAGGCTTATCACGATGCCGTGGATTTTCCGGCACGGAACGCCATGTATCGCTTGGGTATGAGTTACTTCAATACCGGAGTCTATTCCAAGGCTGCACTTCGTCTGGGCGAGGCTGCCGGACCACAGGATGCCATGTCGCAGAATGCCTATCTGCACATGGGCTTGTCTTATCTTCAGTTGCGCGACCGGAGCCGGGCACGCATGGCTTTCGAACAGGCGGCTACAACGAATTTCGATCCGAGAGCGAAGGAGCAGGCTCTTTATAACTATGCGCTTTGTATCCACGAAACCTCTTATTCTCCGTTTGCCGAATCGGTGACGGTCTTCGAACGGCTTTTGAATGAGTATCCCAATTCGCCGTATGCCGACCGGGTGAACGATTACCTGGTAGAGGTCTATATGAATACACGGAGTTATCAGGCTGCCCTACAGTCGATAGCGAAGATTTCACGTCCGAGCCGGCAGATATTGGAGGCCAAACAGCGGATTCTTTTCCGGTTGGGTACCGAGTCTTTTGCACAGGCTGATTTCCGGGAGGCTATCGATTATTTCTCTCAATCTTTACAGCTGGGTAGTTATAACCAGCGCACGCAGGCCGATGCCTATTATTGGCGGGGAGAATCGAAGTTCCGCTTGGAGCAGTATGTACCTGCCGAGGCTGATATGAAGCTATACCTGGGAGTCGCTCCCAGCCGGAATACGCAGGAGTACGCATTGGCTTTGTATAATCTGGGATATACTTCGTTCAAGCAGAAGAAATACGAAGAAGCTTTGAAATGGTTCAGCCGTTGCGTGCAGAGCGGTAGTCTGATACCTGAAAAATCGGTGGTTGCCGATGCTTATAACCGTATGGGAGACTGTCATTTCTATGCCCGCCGTTTTGCTGAGGCCGGTACACAGTATGCGCAGGCTTCCTCCGTTGACCCTTCGTTGGGCGACTATTCGCTTTTCCAGAAAGGGTTCGTCCAGGGGTTGCAACGCAATTACCGGGAAAAGATACAGAGTCTGAATCAGCTGATTTCTACTTATCCTTCTTCCCAATATGTGGATGATGCCTTGTATGAACAGGGCCGTGCCTTTGTACAGTTGGAAGACAATGCCAACGCCATCAAACGTTATTCCCTGTTGGTGGAACGTTTCCCGGAAAGCCCGCTCTCGCGGAAGGCTGCCAATGAAATTGGTTTGCTGTATTACCAGGATGATAATTACAATCAGGCCATTGCTGCCTACAAGAAGGTTATCCAGTCTTATCCGGGTAGTGAAGAGGCCAAGTTGGCCCAGCGTGACTTGAAGTCCATTTATGTGGATTTGAATAAGGTAGACGAATACATGGCTTATACTTCGAATCTGCCGGGAGGGGTTCAGTTTGATGCCAGCGAACGGGATTCATTGACGTATGTGGCTGCCGAAAAAGCATATATGCGGGGTGACATCGAGGGAGCTGCTTCCAGTTTTACCCGTTATCTCCAGTCGTTCCCGCAGGGTGCTTTCAGCGTAAACGCTACCTATTACCTGGGATTGATAGCCTACAACCAGAAGGATTATACGAAGGCCGGCACTTACTTGGATAAGGTTGCTTCTTATCCGGGCAGCAAGTTTGCGGCAGAAGCGATGGAATTGTCGGCCGAGATGGCTTATAATGCCAAGGATTATAACAAGGCTTTGGGGTTATACAAACGGTTGACGGACCAGGCTGCTACCCCCGAAGTACGTAACCAGGCCGCTACCGGGGCATTGCGGAGCGCATACATGGCAAAGAATCAGGCTGAGATTATCGGAACGGCTTCTACGTTGCTGGCTCAAAGCAAGCTGACTCCTGAACTGGCCAACGAAGCCTATTATTATCGTGCGAAAGCTTTCATGGAAAGCGGAAAGACTGCCGAAGCACTGAATGATTTCATTGTATTGGCTAAAGATACGCGTACCGTCTATGGAGCCGAAGCGAAATATCAGGTGGCCCAGATTTATTTCGACCAGGGGCAGACTGCGAAGGCAGAACAGGAGGTGCTTGATTACATCGAAGTAAGTACACCTCATGCTTATTGGTTGGCCAGAAGCTTCGTACTGTTGTCGGATGTGTATGTGAAGATGGGACGTAAATTGGATGCCAAGCAGTACCTGCTTTCTTTGCAGCAGAACTATCAGGCAGACGATGACATTGCCCAAATGATAGAGACTCGATTGGCTAAACTTAACAGTGTAAAGTAAGAAACGTATGAATACGATTAGAAATATGATTCTGGGGGCTGCCTTGTTGCCGATGCTTCCGGCAGCTGCCCAACAGCAAGCCAAGGATTCTACACTGAACCGGACGGTGGTGGTAGAAAACCAGTATAATCCGGAGGTGATGGATGCCTTTAAGGTGAATGTGCTGCCTCAGATAGAAGAACCGGCTGTGGCTAAACAGCATATCGATTATGCGGAGTCGCAGCGTCCGCTCACGACTTGGGCTGTTGCACCGATGGGGCCGATTACCCGTAGTCTGACACAGCCGGTTGCCCCCCGTGGTTATATCCGGGGTGCATACGGTAACCGGAACAATACCGATTTTAAGGCCAGCTATTTATGGAACATCTCCTCGCGCGACCAGTTGGGCGTGATGGCTTCACTGTATGGCTTCTGTGGTGATATCCCGATGCTGACTGAAGAAGATGACTGGAAATCACGTTTCTTCCGGACTGATTTTTCTCTCGATTATCGGCACGATTTCAAGCGGGTGGCTCTTTGGCTGGGAGGTAATTTTGCTTCACAGGTATTTAATTACATGCCGGCTTCCACTTCGTCTGCCCAACTTCCCGGTTATTTGGACAAACAGCATTATACCTTGGCCGAAGGATATGTCGGTGTTCGGTCTACAGACACATCTTTCCCGGTCCGTTTCGGCATTCAGACCGGGCTGCGCAGCTTCAGCCGAAAGTATGCCCAGATGGGTTTATGGGAGGGCTCTGAAAATATTTTCCATACAAAGGGGTATATGGAAGGGGATATCTCCGATGAACAGCAGGTGGGTTTGAACCTGACGATGGATAATGTGATTCATGACGTTGACCAGCAGGATTATACCTTGCTCCGGCTGAATCCGTACTATACGTACAGGAATGGCAGTTTCGAAGCTCATCTGGGAGCACATGTCGATTGGCAGACAGCATACCATGGGGGTATCAAGGCTGCACCGGATATTGAACTGGCTTATACCTTTGCTACTTCCAACCGGTTGTATCTGAAAGCTGGTGGAGGAACTCAGTTGAACGATTTCCGTCAGTTGAATGATATTTCTCCCTATTGGTTCCAGACGGAGCAGATGCGTACGACGTACACTCCGATGGACCTTTCTCTTGGATTGAAAGCTTCGCCTGTACCGGGATTGGGCCTGCATCTGTACGGAGGGTATCGGATGGTAAAGAATGAAATCTTCGTTCTTCCTGGAATGGCTGATGAGAATGCTTTTTATGTGTATGCCGGGTTGGCACAGGATAAGGCTAAGCTGGGCTACGGAGGAGCATCGGTCAGCTATGCATACCGTGACTGGTTCGATTTCTCGGTAGACGGCGCTTTTTATGGTTGGAGCGTGGATGAAGGTAAGGAAGCCTTGCTGATGCTGAAGCCTGCTTTTGAAATCGGTTTATCTGCTCGCTTCAAGATTTTGGAAGGTCTTCATGCCGGACTTTCTTATCGGTATGAAGGACGTAAGAACATTGACTCTTTGGATGGCAAGGCCGATCCGGTAAACGAACTGAACTTGCGTGCCGACTATGAACTGATGGAACGTTTCAACGTGTTTGTTTCGGTCAATAATCTGCTCAACAAGACTTATCTGCAGTCAAACGGTTATCCCATGCAGAAACTCTATGTCATGGGAGGAGTAAGCTACCGTTTCTAAAGAGCAGTACCTTTGGGATATTTCTTGTCTGGAAACAGTGTCCTTTTCTGTGGGAGGCTGCTTCCGGACATTTTTTTTGTTACATCAGTATCTCTTTCCTGCATTTTCTTGTCTTAAAACCTGTAAAAACGAACAAAAAAGAAGAAACATACCTTATTATAGGGAGAAAAATCTGTTTTTTTCCTACATTTGCCCAGAAACTTTAATGGAATACATTGTTATGCAGAATAATCTAGTAATAGTCGAATCTCCGGCAAAGGCGAAAACCATCGAAAAGTTCCTGGGAACAGGCTATAAGGTGCTCTCCAGCTACGGACATATCCGTGACCTGAAAAAGAGAGCATTCAGTATCGATATTGCGGATAATTTCAAACCGATTTATGAGATACCCGAGGATAAGAAGAAGGTGGTGGAAGAACTGAAGGCGGAAGCAAAGAAGGCCGACATGGTCTGGCTGGCATCCGATGAGGACCGCGAAGGAGAGGCTATCTCTTGGCACTTGTTTGAAGTATTGAAACTGAAACCCGAGAAGACCAAGCGGATTGTATTCCATGAAATCACAAAGACTGCTATCCTGAAAGCTATCGAACATCCGCGGGACATCAATGTAGATTTGGTGAATGCGCAGCAGGCACGACGGGTGTTGGACCGTATTGTAGGTTTTGAGTTGTCACCGGTATTGTGGAAGAAAATCAAACCGGCTCTTTCTGCCGGTCGTGTACAGTCGGTGGCCGTCCGCCTCATAGTTGACCGTGAACGTGAAATCCAAGGTTTCGTGAGCGAGGCTTCTTTCCGGGTTACGGCAGTTTTTGACGACGGAAATGGAAACGAAGTACGGGCTGAGCTGAACAGACGTTTCAAGACGAAGGAAGAAGCGAAGGATTTTCTGGAAAAGTGTATAGGAGCTGAATTCAAGATTGAAGACATTACGACCCGTCCGGTCAAGAAATCTCCGGCTGCTCCGTTTACTACTTCTACCTTGCAGCAGGAGGCTGCCCGTAAATTAGGTTATACAGTGGCACAGACCATGATGCTGGCGCAGCGTCTGTATGAAAACGGATTGATTACTTATATGCGTACCGACTCGGTGAACTTGTCGGAACTGGCATTGGGTACCAGTCGTGAAACGATTGTTTCTCTCATGGGTGAACGGTATGCGAAGACCCGCCAGTATGCTACCAAGACCAAGGGGGCCCAGGAAGCACACGAGGCCATTCGTCCGACTTACATGGCGAACCAGAGCGTGGAAGGCACATCGCAGGAACAGCGCCTGTATGAGCTGATTTGGAAACGGACCCTCGCTTCACAGATGGCCGATGCTGAACTGGAAAAGACCACAGCTACCATCTCAATCTCCGGCGTGGAAGATGTGTTTGTTGCTGTGGGTGAGGTAGTGACTTTTGACGGTTTCCTGCGTGTTTATAAAGAGTCATACGATGACGATGCCGAACAGGAAAGCGAGAACCGGCTGTTGCCGCAACTGGTAGTCGGTCAGCAGTTCACGAACCGTGAGATTCAAGCTGTGGAACGGTATACACAGGCGCCGCCTCGCTATACAGAAGCAAGCCTGGTACGTAAACTGGAGGAATTGGGTATCGGACGTCCGTCTACCTATGCACCTACCATTTCTACCGTACAGCAGCGAGGCTATGTAGAGAAAGGCAATCGCGAAGGTGTACAGCGTACTTATGAAGTTCTGAAACTGACCGCTGGAAAAATAAAAGAATCGACTCGTACCGAAATGACGGGAAGTGAAAAGTCTAAGTTGCTGCCTACCGATGTGGGTACTGTGGTCAATGATTTTCTGATGGAATATTTCCCGGCCATTATGGATTACAATTTTACGGCAAATGTAGAAAAGGAGTTCGACGAAGTAGCTGAAGGCGAGAAGCCTTGGACCGGATTGATGGAACAGTTCTATCAGAAGTTCCATCCGCTGGTGGAACAGACTCTTTCGGTCAAGAGTGAACATAAAGTAGGCGAACGTGTTTTGGGTATTGACCCTTCATCCGGTAAACCGGTTTCGGTTAAGATTGGCCGTTTCGGACCGATGGCACAGATTGGTTCGGCCGAAGATGAGGAGAAGCCGCGTTTTGCCCAGTTGAACAAGGAACATTCTCTGGAAACGATTACCTTGGAAGAAGCCTTGGAACTGTTCAAGTTCCCGCGTGCCTTGGGCGATATTGACGGTAAACCGGTTACGGTAGGAAAAGGTAAGTTCGGACCGTATATCCGTTACGAAAATACTTATGTATCTATCCCGAAGACAGTAGACCCGTTGAGTGTCACTTTGGAAGAGGCTGAGCAGATGTTGAAGGATAAACAGGAAGCTGAGGCTAAAAAAGTCATCAAGACTTTTGCTGAGAATCCGGATCTGCAGATTCTGAACGGTCGTTACGGTCCGTATATCGCGTATCAGAAGAAGAACTATAAGATTCCTGAAAATGTGGAGCCTGCCGACCTGAATCTGGATGCTTGTTTCAAGGTCATCGAACTGCAGAAAGAGAAATCGGAAACTCGCAAGGTGATTCGTTCAGCTAAGAAGAAAAAATGAAACGGATTTTTCTGATAGGTTATATGGGTTCGGGCAAGACTACGCTGGGAAGAGCGTTTGCCCGTGCCACTGGTCTGGAGTTTATCGACTTGGACTGGTATATCGAAGAGCGTCTGCACAAATCCATCTCTATACTTTTTGCAGAACGTGGTGAAGATGGTTTCCGTGAGCAGGAAAGGAAGATGCTGCATGAGGCTGGAGAGTTCGAAGATGTGGTCATAGCCTGTGGTGGAGGAACTCCGTGTTTCTTTGATAATATGGAATACATGAACCGGCAAGGTACGACCGTTTTTCTGGATGCTCACCCCGAGGTGTTGTTCCGTCGGTTGAAGATAGCCAAAGCCAAACGTCCTTTACTGGCCGATAAGACCGATGAGGAACTGATGGAGGTGATAGTAAACGCTTTACAGAAGCGTTTGCCTTTCTATTCGCAGGCTCGGCTTCATTTCAATGCAGAGCGGCTGGAGAGCTATGAGCAGATTGACGAATCGGTAGAAAAACTGAAAGAGTTAATAAATAAAAATAATTAAAAAACGGAGCCTCTGTTGGGAGGTGTACATTGAAGTACAGATTCGTGAAGATTCGGTAACTTGTGAAGTGGACGGATTTTCCTTTGTTTGCTGGCTTCATCCGATAATCCTTGAATTTAAAAGTATATTAGTATAAACGTAGACTTTATGTTGTGAAATGAGAAAATGGCGTATTGAAGATTCTGAAGAACTCTACAACATTACGGGGTGGGGTGTCTCCTACTTTGGTATTAATGACAAAGGTCATGTAGTGGTAACTCCCCGTAAAGACGGGGTACAGGTCGATCTGAAAGAACTGGTCGACGAACTGCAGCTGAGGGATGTAACAGCCCCCATGCTGGTACGCTTCCCGGATATATTGGATAACCGGATTGAAAAGATATCCAATTGTTTCAAACAGGCATCCGAAGAGTATGGCTATCAGGCCCAGAACTTTATCATCTATCCTATCAAGGTGAACCAGATGCGTCCGGTTGTAGAGGAGATTATCAGCCATGGAAAGAAATTCAACTTGGGTCTGGAGGCTGGTTCGAAGCCGGAACTTCATGCCGTTATCGGTATCAACACTGATTCCGACTCGTTGATTATCTGCAACGGGTATAAAGACGAGAGTTACATCGAACTGGCACTGTTGGCTCAGAAGATGGGTAAACGGGTGTTCCTGGTCGTGGAAAAGCTGAACGAATTGCGCCTCATTGCCCGTATGGCCAAACAGTTGAACGTACGTCCCAACATCGGTATCCGCATCAAACTGGCTTCTTCGGGAAGCGGCAAATGGGAGGAAAGCGGTGGCGACGCCAGTAAGTTTGGACTGACTTCCAGCGAATTGCTCGAAGCGCTTGATCTTATCGAGAAGAAAGATTTGAAGGATTGCCTGAAGTTGATTCATTTCCATATCGGCAGTCAGATTACCAAGATACGTCGTATCAAGACGGCTTTGCGTGAGGCTTCGCAGTTTTATGTGCAGCTTCATCAGCTGGGATTCCAGGTGGAGTTTGTCGATATCGGCGGTGGTTTGGGCGTGGATTATGACGGTACACGTTCGTCTACCAGCGAAAGTAGTGTGAACTATTCCATTCAGGAGTATGTGAACGACTCTATTTCCATCTTGGTAGATGCCAGCAATAAGAACGGTATTCCGCATCCGAATATCATTACAGAAAGTGGACGTTCGCTGACGGCTCACCATTCGGTGCTTATTTTCGAGGTCTTGGAAACGGCTTCTTTGCCAGAAATGCCGGAAGAATTTGAAGTAAGTCCGGAGGATCATGAACTGGTGCAGGAATTGTATCAGATTTGGGACAATCTGAATCAACGGACCATGCTGGAGGCTTGGCACGATGCCCAGCAGATACGTGAGGAATCACTCGATTTGTTCAGTCACGGTATTGTAGACCTGAAAACACGTGCTCAGATAGAACGGATGTACTGGTCTGTTTGTCGGGAGATAAACCGGATAGCTGCGGGATTGAAGCATGTGCCCGATGAATTCCGGAATCTGGACAAACTGCTGGCCGACAAGTATTTCTGTAACTTCTCCCTGTTCCAGTCGCTGCCTGACCTGTGGGCGCTCGACCAGATTTTCCCGATTATGCCTATCCAGCGTCTGGATGAACGTCCGGACCGGACAGCTACCTTGCAGGATATTACCTGTGATTCGGACGGAAAGATTACGAATTTTGTAACGAGCCGTAGCGTGACGCATGATTTGCCGGTACATACGGTCAAGGCCAAAGAATCTTATTATATCGGTGTGTTCCTGGTAGGAGCTTATCAGGAAATTCTGGGGGATATGCATAACCTGTTCGGCGATACCAATGCCGTTCACGTATCTGTAGACGATAAGGGTTACAGCATCGACCAGGTGATTGACGGTGAGACCGTAGCTGAAGTATTGGATTATGTACAGTATAATCCGAAGAAATTGGTACGTAACCTGGAAACCTGGGTAACCAAATCAGTCAAGGAAGGAAAGATTTCGTTGGAAGAAGGAAAAGAATTCCTGGCGAACTACCGTTCCGGTCTGTACGGATATACTTACTTGGAGTAACAGGAAGATAAAGGAGGAAAACATGAAAGAGAAACTGACTATTATAAAGGTAGGTGGAAAAATCGTTGAGGAAACAGATACCTTGAATCGTTTGTTAAGTGATTTTTCAGCTGTTCCTGGCTATAAACTGCTGGTACACGGTGGTGGACGTTCTGCTACCCGTATCGCTGCTCAATTGGGTATTGAAAGCCGAATGGTGAACGGACGCCGTATCACCGATGCCGAAACACTGAAAGTGGTGACGATGGTTTACGGTGGCTTGGTCAACAAGAACATCGTGGCAGGTCTGCAGGGCAAGGGCGTGAACGCTGTTGGTCTTACAGGGGCTGATATGGGAGTTATACGTTCAGATAAACGTCCGGTGAAGGATGTGGACTATGGATTCGTAGGCGATGTGAAAGAGGTACGTGCCGATGTATTGGTACAGCTGATTCGTCAGGGAATTGTACCGGTCATGGCTCCGTTGACTTATGACGGTGCCGGCGGCTTGCTGAATACCAATGCCGATACCATTGCCGGCGAAACAGCCAAAGCATTGTCCGAAGCATTCGATGTGACGCTGATGTACTGTTTCGAGAAAAAAGGTGTACTGCGTGATGAGAATGATGATGACAGTGTGATTCCGGTCATCACCCCGGACTTGTTTCGTCAGTATGTGGACGAGGGAGTGATTCAGGGAGGCATGATTCCGAAGCTGGAGAATTCTTTTTCGGCAGTCGAGGCTGGAGTTATCCAAGTGATAATCACCTCAGCATCAGCCATCGACGGGAAATCCGGAACAATCATTAAAAAATAATTCAAAAAAAATAGGCGGGTGGGTGTAACTTTTGTTCTACTCACCCGTCATTAGTATAGAAAGCAATGCAAGAAATCAGTTTCCGAAACGATATACTGCCGTTGAAGGACAAGCTTTTCCGATTGGCGCTCCGTATCACGCTCGATAGAGCCGAAGCGGAGGATGTCGTGCAGGATACGTTGATTAAAGTCTGGAACAGGCGCGATGAATGGGCACAGTTTGATTCCATTGAGGCCTATTGCCTGACGATTGCCAGAAACCTAGCTATCGACCGGAGCCAGAAGATGGAAGCCCAACATATCGGGTTGACTCCGGAAACACAGGAGATGCCTGATGCATTGACTCCCGACCGCCAATTGGAGGACAGCGAAAGGTTGAAGCTGGTCCATCAGTTGGTGAACGAATTGCCGGAGAAGCAGCGTACAATTCTGCAACTCCGTGATATCGAAGGGAAAAGTTACAAGGAAATAGCCGATTTGCTGCAGGTAACCGAGGAGCAGGTAAAAGTGAACCTCTTCCGGGCCAGACAACGAATCAAGTTAAAATATAACGAAATAGAAACGTATGGATTATAAGTACATCGAACAGCTTTTGGAACGCTATTGGAACTGCGAGACTTCTTTGGAAGAAGAGCAGATTCTTCGGGCTTTCTTCCAGCAGAAAGAACTGCCGGCTCATCTGCTCCGCTACAAATCCTTGTTTGTTTATCAGGAGGTAGCGAAGGAAGAGAAGTTGGGAAGCGATTTCGATGAACGGATTCTGGCAGAAATTGAGCGTCCGGTTGTAAGAGCCAAGCGTTTGACTATGCATTCGCGTTTCATGCCGCTTTTCAAGGCTGCGGCGGTACTGGCCTTACTTTTTACAGTAGGGGGTGTCGTCAAGGAATCATTGGGTAGCGGTTCGGCTGGTGTGGTTTATGTGTACGACCAGTTTGAAAATCGGGCAACCGACCCGCAAGTGGCGTACGAGGCCGATACGGCAAGAGTCCCCGTCAATAAGGTGGTGGAAAAACCCCGTATAGAAAACACCAAACAGTAACGAACATTTTCATTTGCTTTTATATAAATAGTTAGTGCTTATCTATAATAGAAAAACGAGGCTGTGAAGTTTCAATTCTCTCAAATTAAATTACTAACTCAAATACATGAAAAGGATTACCGCGTGAGCAGTAATCCTTTTTTTATTGAGGCAGAGTAGGATTTCTCAACCGGAAAAGTCCTATCTTTGTGCCCATGGCTACACAACGTATATTGGCAGATGAGGATTTCGGACGTATTGTTATCCGTACCCGAAGAACGGCACGGAATATCTCGATGCGTGTCAGACCGGAAGGTCTGTATGTGGTCGTGCCTCCTTTCAGCCGGGCAGATAAGATTTTGGAGGCTATTGCTCCTTTCCGTCCCAGATTGTTGGAGTCCTTTAGGAAAGTGGCTGTGCGGTTGATTGATTTCAATTTTAGTATTCAAGCCGATTGTTTTCGTCTGTCGCTTGTTCCGAGCCGTTTGCGTTGTTTTACGGTGAAGGAAGAAGGAGAGGAGATGCGGATTTATTGTCCTGCCGATACCGATTTCGGTCGTGATGAGGTGCAGAAGCTTGTCCGTAATGCCATTGTCCGTGCCTTGAAGCGGCGGGCGGAGTCGTTTCTGCCTCCGTTGCTGGCTGCCTGGTCTGCACGTTGCGGCCTGCCTTACCGGAAAGTGCGGATTACCGGAGCCCGTACCCGTTGGGGAAGCTGTACCGCTACGCGTACCATCAGTCTTTCGTGTTACCTGATGCTGGTTCCGGCACATCTGATGGATTATGTCATGTTGCATGAGCTGGCTCATACCCGTGAGATGAACCACGGTCCTCGTTTTTGGGAACTGCTTGATAGTCTGACTGACGGACAATCGCACCGTTTACGGGCGGAACTCCGGAACTTCCATACTGGTTTCTGATTCCTGGAAATTGATATATGTCAAGAAATTCGGACATGGATAAACATGCGTGTCTATTTGCTGTACCTTTGTGTCCGAAAAACGGAAGGGGATAGTGGTGTCGTCTGTTATCGTCTGTCTGTTGTGGTATTAGTTTGGAAGAAGTATGGTTGAAACTCCTGTTATTCGGACGGTCAGCATCCGGAAAGAACTGACCAAATTGGTTATTCCTATATTCATTGAAACCCTTCTGATTATGATGCTTGGTGCCGTAGACACCATCATGCTGAGTCAATACTCGGATGAAAGTGTGGCGGCAGTAGGTGTTGTGAATCAGATAGTCATGTTTGCTTTTCTGATATTCGAAGTCATCAATATCGGTACTTCGGTATTGTGCTCGCAATACCTGGGAGCTGGTCTGCGGAAGAAGATGGTGCAGGTGGTAGGAGTATCGTTGCTGCTGAACCTGGCGGTGGGGGTATTGGTCAGTCTTATCCTGCATTTCGGAGCAGCCACGCTGTTGGGCTGGATGGGCCTCCGTCCGGAGTTGTTGAAGTATGGTATCGGATACATGGAGATTGTGGGAGCTTTCGCCTTCTTTCAGGCGCTTTCGCTTACGGTATCGGCTTCGCTTCGTAGTGCGAATAAGGCTATTTATCCCATGCTGGTAACTGTATTGGTCAATGTGCTGAATATCATCGGCAACTATTCCTTGATTTTCGGTAAGTTCGGTTTTCCTGCCTTGGGAGCTGAGGGGGCGGCTATTTCTACATCGGTAGCCCGTGGGGTAAGTATGGTGGTTTTGTTCATTATCTTGTTCAGAAAGCATATTCCCAGTTTTCCACGTGCTTGGTTTCGTCCTTTCCCATGGATAGAGCTGAAGAATCTGATGAAAGTTGGACTTCCTTCGGCAGGTGAGAATATGTCGTACAGTTTCTCGCAGGTAGTAATAACTTTCCTTATCAATATGCTGGGAAACAATGCACTGGCTACGCGTACTTATACAGTAAATATTGTAATGTTTGTTTATCTCTTTGCCATTGCTATGGCACAGGGGGGAGCTATCAGTATCGGTCATCTAATTGGGCAACGGAAAATTCGTGCTGCGTACCTGTTGGGAAAATATGTCATGCGGCTTTCTATTTTAGTGTCGTTGATCTTGTCATGTATTTGGGCTGCGTTAGGACATACTATCTTTAGTTTGCTTACCGATAATGAGGAAATTATCCGATTAGGAGTCATGGTGATGCTGATTGATATTGTGGTTGAGATTGGTCGTGCGGTCAATATCTATGCTACGAATGCCCTACGTTCGGCGGGCGATGTGAATTATCCGTTTTATGTAGGATTGGTGGTGCAATGGAGCGTTTCGGTAGGACTCAGTTATCTGTTGGGTATTTATTGGGGCTGGGGATTGGCAGGTATGTGGTGTGCTTTCCTGCTGGACGAGAATATCCGGGCCATCATTTTTGTCCGCCGCTGGAACAGCCTGAAGTGGGCCAAGAAGGGCTTCGTGAAATAACTGGATTTGTGATTTGACTGATGAGGATTGAAGCGTCTAAAAACAAACGTTTGTTTGCCTGAAAACGTCCGTTCGTTTTAGTTCATTTGCGAGCATGTTTTCATGCAGATGCGAGGACGTTTTTTTTAAGTTAAAACTGAAGTGGGATTCCACTTGTCCGTGAGTGGAATTTCAGATAAAAGAACGGGACGGCATATTTCTGTCGTCCCGTTCTTCTATCTGAGAAGCTTGTCTTTACATGCTTGCTTTGATGGCATTGATGACGGCCGAAGTAAATCCGTCGTGTTCCAGTTGGTTGATACCTTTGATGGTGATTCCACCTGGAGTCGTAACCTTTTCTATTTCGAGTACCGGATGAGTCTGCTCGTTCTTCAACAGCAATTGCGCGGCACCTTCTACCGTCTGTGCCACCATTTTCATGGCATCTTTGGGCTTGATACCTAATTCTACGCCGGCCTGCATGGCTGCCTGTACATATTTCAGTACGTAGGCGATACCGCAGGAAGTCAGTGAAGTGGCTGCGGCAAACTGTTTTTCTTCGATGAGGATAGACATTCCCATTTCGTTGAACAGTTCTATCATCTGTTTTACCTGAGTGTCCGACGCGTTGCGTGCGGCAATCAGGGTCATGCTGGCCAGTTCGGAAATGGCTGTGTTCGGAATTACCCGGAAAATCGGCATTTCCGGGTCGACGAAATGAGCCAGGTCTTCGAATGTCAGTCCGGCGGCTACCGAAACCAGAATCTGCGGTTGGCGTAACCGTAGAGGCTCCAGTACCTCCTTCACTTTCCAGGGTTTGACGGCGATGATGACGATATCGGCATCTTCGGAAGCTTCCTTGTTGTTGTGTGTTGTCCGGATATCCGGGAAATCTGCTTTCAAGGCTTCCAGTTTCCCGCTGCTGGGATTGGATACGATGATGTCCTGTGCCTTGATGTAATGACCGTGTGCCAGACCGCGTGCAATAGCTCCGCCCATGTTGCCGGCTCCAATGATTGCTACCTTCATATTGATTCTAGGTTGGTTTTATATTGAAAACAAAGATAAGTATTTGTTTTCTGACCGAAGAACTGAAAACCGACAAAGTCTGCAAAAGAATGAAATATATTTCCGATTGTTCTTGCCGGCTCTTTATCTGTTCTCCCTTCCGTAGCTTCTTGTGTATTGTCGGGAGGGCGGTATTCTGCCGCCAGTGTCTCCCAGCTGCTGTTCATTACAGGTTAGAGGCTTCCAGATGGATGTGTTCGGAAGGAATAAGGTCCTCGAATACACACTTTTTCAGTTCGGCCGTATAAGCGGATGTCTGGGCTTCGTCCGCCTCTTCAGGAGGAACGACCGAGAAACAGAACAGATGGGCTTCTATCTTCTTTACATGGAAAAGATATCCGGGGTATCTGTTCTGGAAACCGAGAACAAGGTCCTCTGCCTGAGCATGGAACCTTACGATGTAGTCACGCTGAATGCTGACAATGAAAAATTTGGTTTTGTTCATATATGTTGGTTTTTAAAGATTGTTTTCAGTCGGTAGGCAAGTCCTGTTCTTTTGGGTCTGCCGTAAACGGATGGCTGCTCCGGTATTCGGACGGAGTGACTCCCAGGTGTTTCTTCACGTATTGGGCAAAGAACGAGATGTTCGAGAACTCGAACGCGATGGCTATTTCCTTGATGCTTTTGTTGGAATACCTCAGTTCGTGGATGATGCATTCGATGGCATTTTCATGAATCAGTGTCAATGCATTCTTCCCGCTCACCTGCTTGATGATACGGGACAGGTATTTGGGGGAATAGTTGAACTGTTCGGCATAATACGCCAAGGTACGGTGTCGGCCGTTGTCGGAAGTCAGCGCTTCCATGAAGCGTTTGAAGATGAAATCCGGCTGGTTGACCGGCTGGCGTGTCCCTTCTTCCGGACTTATGGTATCTTTTCCGATGGCGGCGATGAATTCGGTAAAGAATGCCGATGACAGGTAGAGCAGAATCTCTTTCTGATAAGGATTCTCCTTCTGTGTAATCTTGTTCTCTATCAGGTTCAGATACAGACGGAAAAGACTTTTCTCCTTTTTACCGAGATGTTTGATGGGATTCCGGTGCAGGTAGTTGAAAGACTTCCAGGTGTATTTCTCTGTCTGTGTGAGCCGCTGTATGAAGCGTCCGGAAAGACAGATAATCTTGACCTGATAATCGGGTGAGGCAAGTATCTTTCCGATGAACGTATTGGGTAGACCTACCAGCAGGTCGTCTGTCTGCAGGCGGTAGGATTTGTTGTTCAGTTCCAGATTCACTTCACCTCTGGTACAGTATATCATCAGAAATACTTTTGTCCGGGCGCTCTTTTCACCGGCCAGCATGTTTTCCAGCCGGTCTGTCATGAAAAGATAGTCGTCTATACAGCTGTCCTGCCGGCTATATTCCTGCAGGGCTTTGATGTCCATCAGTCTGATTTCCTCTTCCATCCTTTTTTTTGCAAAGGTGAGATTTTTATCCGGGTATCGCTATTCTATTTTCTTCCATTCCTGTTTCATTTTCTCCTTTTAACGAAATTAAGCGTTCCGGAAGTGGAAAATGGAATATTTCTGGCTGAAAATCTGTTCCTTCTGTCTGCGGGTAAGGTGGTACTTTTGCGCAAGTTTTTTAATCGAATGAATATGACACTGAAAAGAATCAAATGGAAGGTATGGTTGATGATGTTCATCGGCTGTGCCGTTTGTGGAACCTCCTGCCAGAACGGGCAGAAAGAAGAGACGAAACAGCAAGGATATACCTTGGCTACTGTCCGTGCGGGACAGAATAAGGAAATCGTCACTTCGTATTCGGCTTCCATCGAAGGAAGGCAGGATATTGATATTTTCCCTCAGGTTTCGGGATATATCGTGAAGTTGAATGTATCGGAAGGAGATGCCGTCAAGAAAGGACAGGTACTGTTTGTGATAGACTAGGTTCCTTATAAGGCCGCACTCGAAATAGCGGTGGCAAACGTGAAAGTGGCCGAAGCCAGCCTGGCTACAGCCGAATTGACCTATAAGAGTACACAGAAGCTGTATGCACAGAAAGTGGTGTCCGATTTCAACCTGCAGACCAGTGAAAATTCTTATCTGACGGCCAAGGCACAACTGGCACAGGCCGAGGCACAGGAAGTGAACGCGCGCAACGACCTGTCGTATACCGAAGTGAAGAGTCCGAGCAACGGTATGGTAGGTATGCTTCCCTACCGGGTAGGTACATTGGTCAGCCCGAGTATGCCTCAGCCGTTGACTACCGTTTCCGACAATTCGGATATGTATGTTTATTTCTCCATGACCGAGAATCAGTTCCTGTCGCTGGCCCGCCAATACGGTACGATAGAGAAGGCGCTGCAGGAGATGCCTGCCATCCGTCTGCAGCTGAATGACGGAACTGCCTATGAAGAGAGCGGCAAGATAGAATCCATCAGTGGAGTCATCGACAAGGAGACCGGTACGGTTGGAGTACGGGCCGTTTTCCCGAATCCTAAACGGTTGCTGCACAGCGGAGCATCGGGCAACGTCCTTATTCCCAGTACTTATACAGACTGTATCATCATTCCGCAGGGAGCTACCGTACAGTTGCAGGATAAACTGATTGTCTACAAGGTAGTGGACGGGAAGGCTGTCTCTACGTTGATTAAAGTGGCTCCGGTGAACGACGGGAAGGAATACATTGTACTGGAAGGCTTGAAGGCTGGCGATGAAATCATTTCAGACGGAGCCGGTATGGTCCGCGAAGGCACACAGGTTAAATAAACGGGAGGCTTATGAAAGGAAATATATTTATCAAAAGGCCGGTCATGGCCTTGTCTATCTCGATACTGATTCTGATTGTAGGATTCATCTCATTGTATACACTACCTGTAGAACAGTATCCGGATATAGCGCCGCCTACCGTCAAGGTAGATGCTACCTATACGGGTGCCAATGCCGAGGCGGTGATGAACAGTGTCATCATGCCGCTGGAGGAAAGCATCAACGGTGTGGAAGACATGATTTACATTACTTCTACCGCCACGAATGCGGGTACAGCGGAAATTCTGGTCTACTTCAAACAGGGAACCGACCCGGATATGGCGGCCGTGAACGTACAGAACCGTGTATCCGAGGCACAAGGTCTGCTTCCGTCGGAAGTGACGGCTATCGGAGTCAGTACCATGAAACGGCAGAACAGCTTCTTGCAGATCAACAGTTTGATCAGTCCTGACAAGCGGTATGACGAGATCTTCCTGGCCAACTATCTGGACATTAACGTCATTCCCCGTATCAAACGTATCCAGGGTGTAGGTGATGTACAGCTGTTGGGCGATACGTACAGTATGCGTATCTGGATGAAGCCGGACAAAATGGCTCAGTACGGACTGGTGCCCTCGGATGTAACGGCCGTTTTGGGTGAGCAGAATATCGAAGCTCCAACCGGTTCGTTGGGTGAGAGTTCCGACCACGTGTTCCAGTATACCATGAAATACAAGGGTCGTCTGAAGAGTGTGGAAGAATTCGAGAACATGGTGATTCGTTCACAGAAAGACGGTTCGGTACTTCGGGTTAAAGACATTGCAGAAGTAGAACTGGGACGTGAATCGTACAGCTTCCACGGTGAAGCGGACGGAGTACCGGGTGTTACTTTCATGGTCTTTCAGGTAGCCGGCGCCAACGCTACGGCGGTAAACGAAGAGATTACTTCGCTGCTGGACGAGATGTCCGAAGAACTGCCTGAGGGAACGGAGTTTATCCAGATGATGAGTGTGAACGACTTCCTGTTCGCTTCTATCCATAATGTAATCGAAACCTTGGTTATCGCCATTATCCTGGTGATTCTGGTGGTATATTTCTTCTTGCACGACTTCAAGAGTACGTTGATTCCGTCTATCTCTATCATCGTTTCGTTGATTGGTACTTTCGCCTTTCTGTCGGTGGCCGGATTCAGTATCAACATCCTGACCTTGTTTGCCTTGGTATTGGCCATCGGTACAGTGGTGGACGACGCCATCATTGTGGTTGAGGCTGTGCAAGCCAAGTTTGATGTGGGTTACAGTTCGCCGTATCTGGCTACCAAGGATGCCATGAGCGATGTGACGATGGCGGTAGTCTCCTGTACCTTTGTCTTCATGGCGGTATTTATTCCGGTAACTTTCATGGGAGGAACCTCCGGTGTATTCTATACCCAGTTCGGTATTACCATGGCTGTGGCGGTAGGTATCTCCTGTCTGAACGCCTTGACTCTCTGTCCGGCCTTGTGTGCCATGATGATGAAACCTTCGAGCGGTAAGCAGAATGCCCGTAGCCTGAACAGTCGCATCCGCGCCGCTTACAACGCTTCGTTCAATGCCATGATGGGCAAATACAAGAAAGGCCTGATGTTCTTCTTCCACCACCGGTGGATGGTTTGGACCTCGCTGGGTATCGCTTGTGCGCTGCTGGTTTGGTTGATGGCTACTACCAAGACCGGTCTGGTACCTCAGGAAGACCAGGGAACCATGATGGTGAATATCAGTACATCTCCGGGTAACTCATTGGCAGAGACCAATAAGGTGATGGATAAAGTACAGGATATTCTGGAGGATACACCGGAGATAGAACACTTCTCCCGTATTACCGGTTACGGATTGCTGTCCGGCCAGGGAACTTCGTACGGAAGTGTCATTATCCGTCTGTATCACTGGGATGAACGAAAAGGAAAGGAACATACGGTAGAGGCCGTGATGAAACGGCTGAACGAGCGCTTCAGCGCCATTAAGGAGGCACAGGTATTCTGCTTCCAGCCGGCCATGATTCCGGGATACGGAACCGGTAACGCCATCGAGCTTTACATGGAGGATAAGACCGGAGGCGAGATGGAGACTTTCTACAATTCGGTGAACGAGTTCATCGGTGCTCTGAACCAGCGTCCGGAGGTGGCCATGGCCTACAGCTCTTATGCCATGAACTTCCCGCAGGTAGCTGTCGATGTGGATGCTGCCAAATGTAAGCGGGCAGGTATCAGCCCGAACGATGTACTGGATGTGGTTGGAGCTTACTGCGGTGGTTCGTATGTATCAAACTTCAACAAGTTCGGTAAGGTATACCGTGTAATGATTCAGGCTGACCCGGCTTCACGTCTGGATGAACATGCTTTGGACAACATGTTCGTGCGTAACGGCGATGAGATGGCTCCTGTCAGTCAGTTTGTAACGCTCCGTTCTGTACTTGGAGCGGAAATCGCCAAGCGTTTCAACCTGTACAATACCATCAATGTCAATGTGAATGTGGCAGAAGGTTATTCTACCGGTGAAGCGCAGCAGGCCATCCGGGAAGTAGCTGCCCAGACGTTGCCATCCGGTTACGGTTACGAATACGGAGGTATGGCCCGTGAAGAGGCCAGCAGCGGCGGTGCGCAGACAGTCTTCATCTATACGCTCTGTGTCGTGCTGATTTACTTGATTCTTGCCTGTCTGTACGAAAGCTTCTGGGTACCGTTGGCAGTCATCCTTTCTGTACCGTTCGGATTGATGGGTAACTTCCTCTTTGCCCGATTGGCCGGACTGGAAAACAATATTTACCTGCAGACGGGTGCCATCATGTTGATTGGTCTGTTGGCTAAGACAGCCATCCTGATTACAGAATATGCCATCGAACGCCGTCGGGCAGGTATGGGTATCATTTCGTCAGCCTATTCTGCCGCCCAGGCACGTTTCCGTCCGATTATCATGACGGTGCTCTGTATGATATTCGGTATGTTGCCGCTGATGTTCTCTACCGGTGCTGGAGCCAACGGAAACAGTTCACTGGCTACGGGTGTGGTAGGTGGTATACTTATCGGAACATTGGCCCTGCTGTTTGTAGTACCGGTATTCTTCATCGTTTTCGAGTACCTGCAGGAAAAATTGCGGGGCCCGATGCAGAAGGAACCCGATGCGCAGCTCCTCTACGAAAAAGAACAGACACTGATAGAAAAGAGTGCCTTTAATACGGAAAACCAACAGAAATCCTGATGAATATGAAACAATATATCCTAGCATTCGGCGCAACCCTCCTGTTGAGTGGTTGCGGAATCTATACCCGCTATGAAGCGCAGACCACCGTCCCCGATAATCTGTATGGTGATGAGGCGGAAACGGTGGCCACCGATACGGTCGGTCTGGGAGACATCGGCTGGCGCGATTTCTTCAGTGATCCTTATCTGCAGGAACTGATAGAGCGAGGACTGGCGCAAAATACCGATGTGCTGACTGCCGGACTACGCATCGAAGAGGCACAGGCTGCTCTGCTTTCGGCCAAACTGGCTTTCCTCCCGTCGTTCGCACTGGCTCCGCAAGGAAGCCTGGGAACAGTGGAGAGTCAAGTGTCCCGTACCTATACTTTGCCGGTTACGGCCAGTTGGGAGTTGGACATCTTCGGTAAACTCCGCAATGCCAAACGGCAGGCGAAAGCCGCTTATGCCCAAAGCGAAGACTATCAGCAGGCGGTCTACTCCAGTCTGATAGCCAACATCGCCAATAACTATTATACCTTGTTGATGCTGGATGAACAGCTGGCCATTTCGCGGGAGACCGCTGCCAGCTGGAAAGAGACAGTGGCATCTACGCAAGCTTTGATGGATGCCGGTCTGGCTGATGAAACGGCAGTCTCTCAGATGAAAGGAACTTATTACGAAGTGGAGAATTCCGTTATCGACTTGGAAGAACAAATCAGTCAGGTGGAAAACAGCCTTTCGCTGTTGCTGGCCGAGACTCCGCATAGCTTTCAACGGGGAAAATTGTCCGAGCAGGAATTCACTTCCGAACTGTCTACAGGGATACCGTTGCGTATGCTTTCGCAGCGTCCCGATGTCCGCATGGCTGAACGGCAGTTGGAACAGGCCTTTTATGTGACCAATCAGGCCAATTCGGCTTTCTATCCTTCCATAACTTTGAGTGGAAGTGCCGGATGGACTAATTCGGTAGGGTCTATCATTACGAATCCGGCCAAGTTCGTCACATCGGCTCTGGCTTCACTTACCCAGCCGCTGTTTAACCGGGGGGCCCTTATCGGACAGCGTCGTATCGCCAAGGCACAGCAGGAAGAAGCGCTTCTGGCTTTCCGCCAGCAGTTGCTGAATGCCGGTTCTGAAGTGAACGACGCGCTGGTATCTTATCAGACCAGCAAGAAGAAGAAAGAGAATTACCGGCATCAGATTACTGCACTGGAACGTGCCTATACCGGTACATCGCTTTTGATGGAGAACGGAAATACTACCTATCTGGAAGTATTGACTGCCCGTCAGAGCCTGCTTTCGGCTCAATTGTCGCAAACGGCCAACCAGTTCAAGGAAATCCAAAGTCTGATTAACTTGTATCAGGCTCTGGGAGGTGGAAGGAACGGGTAAAATATAATGTTCCCCTTTCTGCAGTGTGTCCTGAGATTTAATCTTTTCACATTCATAATCAATTCTTTTCACATCTTCATATAGGTAGTGGATGCACTGCGAGGGGAACTTTTCTTATACTAGCTGTCTGTTTATCGTTGCGTTAGTTTCATCGGGATTGGAACCTGTAGATTCGTTTCAAGGATTTGAAACCCTTCTGCAAGCTTCCGGTTCCGATGATTTTTTATGGAGTAGCGATACCCAACGCTTGGATGATTGGTCTGAGATGGTAAGAACCGCATGCGGAACAGTGCAGGATGGATAGGCTGCCGGATGTCATGAGAAGGGGGAGGAACCCTTAAAAAAAGAGCCTGCTTCCCCAATGAGAGCAGGCTTCTAAAGAGAAAATCTGTATGCTGATTATTATTTCAGTACGTTATGCAGACGGTTCAGGAATTCGTCGGCTTCGGCCATGCTCAGGCAGAGCGGCGGAAGGAGACGGATAACATTTGTACCGCTGACTCCGGTAAATACTTTCTGTTCGAACAGCAGTTTCTGGCGGATTTCCTTGATGGGGTTTTCAAATTCCAGTCCGATCATCAGACCGCGTCCGCGTACTTCCTTGATGCCTTCGAATTTCTTCAGTTCTTCCATGAGGTGAGCACCTACACGAGCGGCGTTCTCTACCAGATTTTCTGCCTTCATGACATCCAGTACAGCGATGGCTGCCGCACATGCCAGGTGGTTTCCACCGAATGTGGTACCTAACTGTCCGTATACCGGAGTGAATTTCGGGCTGATGAGCACTCCCGCCATCGGGAATCCGTTACCGATACCTTTGGCTACAGTAATCATGTCCGGGCGGATGCCGTCATACTGGTGTGAGAAGAACTTACCGCTTCGGCCATAGCCTGACTGGATTTCATCCAATATCAGTACTGTTCCGTTTTCGTCACAGGCCTGACGGATGGCTTGCATGAATCCCGGTGCCGGTACCTGGATACCTCCCACACCTTGGATTCCTTCAATGATGACGGCGCAGACGTCTCCTTTGGCAAGTTCGGCCTTCATGGCATCTACATCGTTCCACGGCAGGTAGGTTACGTGTCCGTTATCGTTTACAGGAGCGATGATTTTCGGATTGTTGGTAACCTCTACGGCCAGTGAAGTACGTCCGTGGAAGGCTTTTGCGAAAGAGACGATACGGGTACGTCCGTTGTAGAAGGATGCCAGTTTCAGCGCATTTTCGTTGGCTTCAGCACCCGAATTGATGAGGAAGAGCTGGTAATCGTCATAGCCGCACATGGCTCCCAGACGGTCTGCTACTTCCTGTTGCAGCTTGTTGATGACTGAATTGGAATAGAATCCCAGCGAAGCTACCTGTTTACTGATAGCCTCTACGTAATGCGGATGTGCATGGCCGATGGAGATGACGGCATGTCCTCCGTACAGATCCAGATATTCCTGGCCTTTGTCGTCCCATACGTGACAACCTTTTCCTTTGACGATGTTTACGTCAAACAGTGGATATACGTCGAATAATTTCATGTCTCTCAATTAAAAAATTAACAACTAAAAATTAAAAACGAAGTACATGTACGATTGACATGATCCTCTGTTTTTAATTTTTACTTTAATTATTTTTCCTTAGAATGCGCTCGGCTTCAGTTTAAGACCGGTCGTTTCTTCCAGATTGAACATCAAGTTCATGTTATGTACGGCCTGTCCGCTGGCACCTTTCAGCAGGTTGTCGATGCAGGAAACAATCAGTAGCTTGTCGCCGAACTTTTCCAGATGGATAAGGCATTTGTTGGTGTTCACTACCTGTTTCAGGTCGATGTTCTTGTCTACGATGTGTGTGAACGAGTCTTCCGCATAATAGTCTTCATACATCTTGATGATTTCCGGTAGTTCTACCTTGGTTTTGACCACCAGTGTAGCAAAGATTCCGCGCGGGAAATCGCCACGGTATGGAATGAAATCGATATCGGCCTGAAAACTGTTCTGCAACTGCTTGAGTGACTGCTTGATTTCAGGCACGTGCTGGTGGCTGAACGGTTTATAGATACTCAGGTTGTTGTTTCGCCAGCTGAAGTGACTGGTAGCTCCTGGTTTCACGCCGGCTCCTGTACTTCCGGTGATGGCGTTAACGGAGATGTCATCGTTCAGCAGAAGATGTTTAGCCAGTGGCAGTAAGCCCAGCTGGATACAGGTGGCGAAACATCCCGGATTGGCTACATGCTTGCTGTGACAGATGGCACGGCGATTCAGTTCCGGCAAACCGTAAACGAAATCGTGGTCATCGCTCTTGATGCGGTAGTCCATTGACAGGTCGATGATTTTCAGATCCTCCGGTACCTGATGGCTGTCCATAAACTTTTTTGTATCGCCATGAGCGGTGCAGAAGAACAAAACATCGATGCTGTCGAGCGGAAGCTCATCCGTGAAGACCAAGTCGGTTTCGCCGTACAAGCCTTCGTGTACATCGGTAATCTTGTTGCCTGCGTTACTGGAACTGTTGATGAATTTGATTTCTACATCCGGATGGTTGATGAGCAGGCGAATCAGTTCGCCTGCCGTATATCCTGCTCCTCCGATAATACCTGCTCTTATCATACGTCAGCTTCGTCTTTGTGGTTGGCGTAATAGGCACGAAGTGGAGTAGAAAGTACCTTGATAAATCCTTTGGCATCTTCGGCAGTCCAGCCTTTCTGCATTTCGCCGTATTCGCCAAATTTGTTCTTCACCAAATCATCTTTCGAGTCAACACCTACGGTAGAGAAGCAGTATGGGCGCAGTTCCAGAATGGCTGTACCGTTTACGTTACGCTGTGATTCCTGAAGCATGGCTTCGATATCACGCATCACCGGTTCCAGGTATTCACTTTCGTGCAGGAACATACCATACCAGTTGGCTACCTGGTCTTTCCAGTATTGCTGCCATTTGCTCAATGTATATTTTTCAAGGAACTTGTGGGCACCGATAATCAGCATCGGAGCAGCGGCTTCGAAACCGACACGTCCTTTGATACCGATAATCGTATCACCTACGTGCATGTCACGGCCGATACCGTAGGCGGCACCGATTTCTTCCACTTTCTGGATAGCCTTGATTTTGTCTTCGAACACTTCTCCGTTTACAGCATAGAGTTCACCTTTCTTGAATTCCAGCTTCAGCTGTTCGCTTCCGGTCTTTGTTACCTGTTTCAAGTAAGCACTTTCCGGCAATCCTTGGGTAGAGTCAAGGATTTCGCCTCCGCAGATAGAGGTTCCCCAGATACCTACGTTGTAGGAGTATTTCAGTTTGGTGAAATCAGCTTCGAAACCGTGCTCTTTCAGGTAGTTGATTTCATAGTCACGGCTCAAAGCCATGTCACGTGTCAGGGTAATGATTTCTACACCAGGGGCCATAACCAGGAAGGTCATGTCGAATCGTACCTGGTCGTTTCCGGCACCGGTTGAGCCATGTGCTATAGCATGTGCACCGATTTCGTTGGCGTAACGGGCAATAGCCAGTGCCTGGAAGATACGTTCTGAACTTACAGATATAGGGTATGTACCGTTGCGCAGGACATTTCCGAATACCATGTATTTCAGACTCTTTTCGTAATATTCGTGGGTTACATCAAGAGTTACATATTTTGTGGCGCCCAATTTGTAGGCATTTTCTTCGTTCTTCTTCAGTTGTTCTTCGCTGAATCCGCCGGTATTGGCACAAGCCGCGTATACCTCGTAACCTTTTTCCTTGGCAAGGTACATGACTGTAAATGATGTATCCAAGCCACCGCTGAATGCTACTACTACTTTCTTCTTTTCTTCCATATTCCTGATTTTTTAGTTTTTCACTTGATAAATTGATTAAGGTCGCAGTCGGCGGATAGCCTATCTTTGGGTGTGTGGCCAATCTGTTTCCTTATCGTCTGTATATTTTAAAAGTTGGTGACTTTATCGTCCAGGTGCAAGGACGGGTCGTATAACATGGCTGTACAGATGCAGAACTTACGGTTTTTGGCCATAAGAATTTCATGGTTGATACAGCCTTCACATCCTTTCCAGAAAGATTCGTCGTCTGTCAGTTCATTGAAGGTGACAGGTACGTATCCCAGTTCTGTATTCATCTTCATGACAGCTGCTCCTGAAGTCAGACTGAAGATTTTGGCTTTCGGCCATCGGAGTCGTGCCAGTGTAAAAGAGGCATGTTTGATACGTTTAGCCAAACCGCAACCGCGGTATTTAGGGTGTACAATCAGTCCCGAAGTGGCTACGTATTCCTTATTTCCCCATGATTCGATGTAAGTGAAACCGGCAAAGTCGTCGCCACACAAAGCGATGATGGCTTTACCTTCTTTCATTTTTGTAGCTACATATTCGTGTGTGCGTTCTGCAATTCCTGTACCGCGTACTTTGGCGGCTTCCCGGATAGTGTCCAGGATGGTATCAACGTATGCTTCGTGTGAAGCATCGGCTACCATGACATCTATTTGCGGTTTAGTGCTATCCATTTTTTATTTAGTTGTTATTTAGTTATATTCGGAATGAGGTTTGATAAGGTGTGTATCACATCGTGGCGGGAATGTCCCTCGCGGATGATGAGCATGATGGTGTCATCGCCTGCTATTGTACCGATGATTTCGTGGAAATTATGGTCATCGATGTCATAGGCTAAGCTACTGGCATATCCCGGACGTGTCTTTATAACCGCAATGTTTCCTGAGAACTCGATTGACATGAACCCGTTATATCTGAGCCCGTCGTGCGTATTCGGAACATCAGAAATGCGTTTGTATAGGGTATTGTTGGGCAATACATAGACATAATTGCCGCTGATGCTGGCAGCTTTGGCCACTTTCAACTGCTTCAGGTCGCGTGAAAGTGTGGCTTGTGTCAGTTGGTAACCTTCCTTACACAACTCCTGCAAGAGTTCTTCCTGACTTCTGATCTCTTTGGACGAGATAATCATCTTTATGGAATCCAGTCTGTTGTTCTTGTTCTTCATTGCATAATTATTCTTTACGGGTTGCAAAAGTACGGATATTTTTTAATTATGATGCATAAAACTGCGATTTTTTGTGTGTTTATTCTAAATTATTCTTAAAATCATGAATAAATAACCAACTGTAGGAGAATAATTCTGCAAGTGGACGAATAAGACTTTGTTTCCTTACTTTTCCCGACAGTCTGAAATCTGAAACCTTTTCATTATCTTTACTGCCATAACTTATAGTATAGTGGTATGAAAACAGATTTGTTGGCAGCCGGAAAAGATCCGATGGGAGCTGCCATTCTGGATTATTGGCAAAAAGGAAAAGCAGGCAGATTACGTGTCTTTTCTTCACAGTTTGATGAAGATAAGATTCCTGTAGAAACTTTGTTTCGTAGTTTGGAGGAGATGCCTGAACTGGAACAGAGAGCTTTGCAGATGGCTCAAGGGCGTATTCTGGACGTAGGTGCCGGAAGCGGTTGTCATTCGCTGGTCTTGCAGGAAATGGGGGAGGATGTGCTGAGTATTGACATTTCGCCTCTTTCTGTACAGGTAATGACAGAACGGGGACTTGATGCCCGACAAGTGAATTTATTTGATGAACATTTTGTAGAGCGGTTTGATACCATCTTGATGCTGATGAACGGTTCAGGTATTATCGGTAAACTGGCTAATTTGGAAGTGTTTTTCCAGCGTATGAAATGTCTGCTGAATCCCGGTGGTTGTATATTGATGGATTCCAGTGACCTCCGTTACTTGTTCGAAGACGAGGACGGCAGTTTTCTGATTGACCTGGCCGCTGATTATTACGGAGAAATTGATTTCCGGATGCAATACAAGCAAGTGAAGGGAGATACCTTCGATTGGCTGTATATCGACTTCGATACATTAAGCATGTATGCCTCTCAGTTCGGGTTTATTGCAGAAAAGGTGTTGGAAGGAGAACATTATAATTACCTGGCCAAGCTGAGTCAGCGCTGATGAGGCCAGGTAAGGATAAGAATCCTCGGAATTACAAACCAGTATAGTTCCGTGGATTCTTATGCGTATACTTATGCAAGTATCTTGAAGTGACGCAAAGCGTTCAGGATACCATCATCGTCTACCGAAGTGGTGACGTAGTCGGCAGCAGCCTGTATTTCCGGAGAGGCGTTCCCCATCGCTACTCCGATACCGGCATGTTTCAGCATTGGAATATCGTTTCCTCCGTCACCGAAAGCCATGGTCTCTTCCAGGCAAAGGCCGTAATAGGCAATGACTTCATCAATTCCTCGGCTCTTGCTGTTGCCACGGGCAATGATATCTGCAAAGAGCGGATGCCAGCGCATCGGTTCGCAGTGGGGAAGCACCTGTCGGAAAATCTCTTCATCGGCTTCGGCTTTGAAATAGCCCATCGTCTGTAGGATGTCTGTCTGGAGCGCTTCTTCAATGGGGCGTACCGGTGGAACCGGTATGGCTATCAGTCGGCTGATTTCTTCTACGTCGGCGTTGACGTGTGTGATGAACCACTCGTTGTCGTGTACAAAGACAAAGGGGTAATCATGATTTTTGCAGTAGCTGACCAATTGTTCGATATCGTTGGGAGGAATGCTTCCTTTGTAGATGTCGTGATAGTCGGCTGTAAAACAGTGGGCGCCATTCAAGGTGATGTATCCGTCAAATTCCAGATCATCGAGATTGTTGATAAGCAGTTTCGGGCGTCCGGTAGCGATGAACAGTTTGACTCCTTGCTCATGGAGCTGTTTCAAAGCTTTGCGGGTGGATTCAGGAACTGTATGTGTGCGGAATGAAACCAGTGTTCCGTCGATATCGAAAAAGATGGCTTTTATCATAACGGGTCGTTTTGTTAGTTTTGTGCGACAAAGATACGAAATCTGATACAAAAACTCTATATTTGCCTTCCAGTATAGAATATTTTAAATCAGAAGTACATGGACTATCAGTATACAAAGCTAGCAGTCAAAATAGGCAGTAATGTGCTGACCCGTAAAGACGGTACACTGGATGTGACCCGTATGTCTGCCTTAGTCGACCAGGTAGCTGAACTGCATAAGGCAGGAGTAGAGATTGTTTTGGTCTCTTCGGGAGCTGTGGCATCCGGACGGAGCGAAATCAAACCGTCGCGGAAGTTGGATAGTGTGGACCAGCGGCAATTGTTTTCAGCGGTGGGACAGGCCAAGTTGATAAACCGTTATTATGAGCTTTTCCGCGAGCACGGTATTGCTGTGGGGCAAGTGCTGACGACGAAAGAAAGTTTCGGTACCCGCCGCCATTACCTGAATCAGCGTAACTGCATGCGGGTGATGCTGGAAAACGGAGTTATTCCGATAGTGAATGAGAATGACACGATTTCGGTAACGGAGCTGATGTTTACCGATAACGATGAACTCTCGGGCATGATTGCGTCTATGATGGATATGCAGGCGCTGATTATTCTGAGTAACATCGACGGTATCTATAACGGGTCTCCTTCACAGCCGGGTACTTCAGTTATCCGGGAAGTGGAACAAGGAAAGGATTTGTCAGACTATATACAAACCGAGAAATCCGGTTTCGGGCGAGGAGGTATGCTCACGAAGACGACAATAGCCCGTAAAGTTGCTGATGAAGGCATTTCGGTAATCATCGCCAATGGGAAGAAGGACAATATCCTGATTGATATTTTGCAACATCCCGAACAGACTGTGTGTACCCGGTTCATTCCGGCAGACTCGGATGTGTCGAGTGTCAAGAAATGGATTGCTCACAGTGAAGGATTCGCTAAAGGAGAACTGCACCTGAACGAGCAGGCGGTAACAGCTTTGAGAGGGAAAAAGGCTGTCAGTGTACTGCCGGTAGGAGTCACTCGCATTGAGGGTGATTTTGAAAAGGATGACCTGGTGAAAATCATGGATGCCCGTGGCAAGCAGGTTGGCGTGGGCCGTATCACAGTCGATTCGACCGAAGCCCGTGAGATGCTGGGTATGCACGGCCAGCGTCCGTTGGTACATTATGATTATCTGTATCTGGAATGATAGAGATAAGAAACGGGCTGTTATCCGCATGACAGATAACAGCCCGTAAAATATACTATTTAAGAGAACAATTGTTTACTTACGTACTTTCTTTGCTTCTTTAGCTTCTTTCTTGGCGATTTTTGCCCATTCCTTAGCACCTTCTTCTTTCAGTTTGGCAGTAGCTTCCTGAGCGGCTTTCATAGCTTCTGCTTCTGCTTCCGGAGTAGCAAATGCATGTTTGAATCCTTTTACATCGTTCCAGTGACCGCGTGTGAAATCCGGGAAGGCAACTGCGGCACAACCGTTATCCATAGAGATGGCACCCAGTTCGGCCAGTGAACACCATTCAGCCAAGTCGTATACGTCCATATCCAATGGCAGACCGTTCTGCAGGCAGTATACCAGACGGCTGTCCATGATGAAGTCCATACCACCGTGACCACCTACTTCCTTGGCCATTTCACCGTATTTCTTCAGAATCGGATGTTCGTATTTGGCTACCAGTGCATCCATTTCTTCTTTCGGCAAGAAAGAGTGTGAACTCAGGTTGTCTACTTTCGGCTGAACACCTGAAGCGCTCATTTGAGCAGCATCTACTGCATAACCTTCAATCGGATACTTGTTGGCGAAACCTTTGGTACCTGTCAGCTGATACAGACGGTTGTATGGTTGCGGAGTCATCACATTGTGCTGGATTTCGATGACTTTTCCGTTTGCGGTACGAATCAACGTAGTAGAGTGGTCACCGTTACGGAAATTGTCGCAAGCCTCACCACTGGCTTTTTCAACCAGTTCTTTACCGATAACTGATTTGGTATCCATAGCTACCAGGGTAGTCATACGGTCGCCACGGTGAATATCCAATGCTTGAGCCACAGGGCCTAAGCCGTGAGTAGCGTAAACATCGCCACGGTTTTCCATGTTGTAGCGCAGACGCCAGCCTAACTTGTCTTCTTTGCCGTTCTTCCAGTAATAAGGCCAGAAATCACTCAAGTTATGGATGTAAGCACCCTGTGCACGCAGGATTTCACCGAATACGCCCTGCTGTGCCATGTTCAGTGTATTCATTTCGAACCAGTCGTAGCAGCAGTTTTCCAGAATCATGCAGTGCTTGCGTGTCTTTTCACTCAAATTGATGAGTTCCCAGCACTGTTCCAGATTCATGGCAGACGGAACTTCGATGGCTACGTTCTTTCCATGTTCCAATGCATATTTAGCTACCGGGAAATGGTGGTCCCAGTCTGTTGCGATATATACCAAGTCAATGTCTTCACGTTCGCACAGTGCTTTGTAGCCTTCAGCACCTGAATATACGTCTGCTTTCGGCAAGCTGGCCTTACGTAAGAATTTCTGGCAGTTTTCTGCACGTTCCTGTTCATAATCACACAAAGCCACGATGTCCACTCCCGGAATATAGGTAAAGCGTTCTACGGCACCTGGGCCACGCATACCTAATCCTACAAATCCTACGCGGACAACATTCATTTTAGGTACAGTCAGTCCCAATACATGTTCTTGTCCGGCCGGGCGTTCTGGAGTATCAACAACGATGGTTCCTTTGTCCCAATGCCATTTGGTAGATGGTGACAATGATTGTGCTTGAGTGCTTACTGGGGTGATAGTCAATGCAATGCATGCAAAAGCACCCAAAAATAGGTTAGAAAGGTTTTTCATAATGTTTAGGAGTTATTGTTTCAATGTTCGAATTTAACTAATTTGTATACATGGTTGTGTTTCTGTTAGCGTTTTTTAGGATTTTAACGTGTGCTGGGTGTTACGATTGGATAAGATAGTATGAGGTGGGTAATGATATCCTTTCTACTTTTGTACAAATAGAAAGACGGCTTGGTACTTCTGTGTGGTTGTAAAATGTTTTTAGTTGGGGACTGGAATGTTTTCAACCGGCTGTAGAAGGTTGGGTAAGTCTTTTTTATGGTTATCTTTGTAGGTAAACGAACTATCTAATATCATAAAATGAACGAATATGAAACAGATTAAGAATTTGGCGCTCGCCTCAGTCCTTTGTGCCGGTTCGTATGTAGCGGGAATGTCCCAGCAGGTCGCACCGGCTATTCCGGCAGATCCGGTTATCGAACAGAATATCCAGAACTGGTTGAAGAAAATGACACTGGAGGAGAAAATCGGTCAGATGTGTGAAATTACAGTCGATGTAGTGACAGATTTTCCGGGTAGTAAGGATGGTTTCAAGTTGAGTGAAGCCATGCTTGATACGGTTATCGGGAAATATAAAGTAGGTTCCATCCTGAATGTACCGTTGAGCGTCGCCCAAAAGAAAGAAGTATGGGCTGCGGCTATCAAGCAGATCCAGGACAAGTCAATGAAAGAAATCGGTATCCCTTGTATTTATGGTGTAGACCAGATTCATGGTACCACCTATACGCTGGACGGAACATTATTCCCGCAGGGAGTCAATATGGGGGCTGCTTTCAACCGTGAACTGACTCGTCGCGGTGCAGAAATTTCAGCCTATGAAACGAAGGCAGGATGCATTCCCTGGACTTATGCACCGGTGGTTGATTTAGGGCGTGACCCACGTTGGCCACGTATGTGGGAGAATTACGGTGAAGACTGTTACGTAAATGCCGAGATGGGAGTAGCCGCTATCCAGGGCTTCCAGGGAACGGACCCGAATCATATCGGACCGAATCATGTGGCTGCCTGTGTGAAACATTACATGGGATATGGTGTCCCTGTTTCCGGTAAAGACCGTACTCCTTCGGCTATTCCCCGTACAGATTTGCGTGAAAAGCATTTTGCTCCGTTCCTGGCAGCCATCAAGGCCGGTGCCCTTTCACTGATGGTCAATTCTGCTGTAGATAACGGGATGCCTTTCCATGCCAATAAGGAACTGCTGACCGATTGGCTGAAACGTGATTTGAACTGGGACGGTATGATTGTAACCGACTGGGCGGATATCAACAACCTTTGTGTGCGCGACCACATTGCCGCCACTAAAAAAGAGGCTATCAAGATTGCCATCAATGCCGGTATTGATATGTCGATGGTTCCTTATGAAGTCAGCTTCTGCGATTATCTGAAAGAACTGGTCGAGGAGGGTGAAGTGCCTATGAGCCGTATTGATGATGCGGTAGCCCGTGTCCTCCGGTTGAAATACCGGTTGGGCTTGTTCGAAAAACCGGATTGGGATATCAAGGCTTATGATAAATTCGGTTCGGCCGAGTTTGCTGCCGATGCGTTGCAGGCTGCCGAAGAATCGGAAGTATTGTTGAAGAACGAAGGAAACATCTTGCCTTTGGCCAAAGGAAAGAAGATTCTGCTGGCCGGTCCGAATGCCAATTCCATGCGTTGTCTGAACGGTGGTTGGTCTTACAGCTGGCAAGGACACCGGGCAGACGACTGCGCGCAGGCCTACAACACCATTTATGAAGCGTTATGCAATAAATATGGAAAAGAAAACATCATTTATGAACCGGGTGTAACCTACGCTCCTTATAAGAATGATAACTGGTGGGAAGAAAATGCGCCGGAAATCGAAAAATCGGTTGCGGCTGCCGCTCAGGCCGATGTCATCATCGCTTGTGTAGGCGAAAATTCTTATTGCGAGACTCCGGGGAATATGAACGACCTGACGATGTCTACCAATCAGCGTAACCTGGTGAAGGCATTGGCTGCCACCGGTAAACCTGTGGTACTGGTATTGAACCAAGGCCGTCCGCGTATCATCAACGATATCGAACCGTTGGCTAAGGCTGTGGTCAATGTCATGTTACCGGGTAATTACGGTGGAGACGCTTTGGCAAACTTGCTGGCCGGTGATGCCAACTTCAGTGCAAAGATGCCGTTTACTTATCCGAAATACATCAATTCATTGGCTACATACGATTATAAACCTTGTGAAAACATCGGTCAGATGGGTGGTAATTATAACTATGATGCCGTGATGGATGTACAGTGGCCGTTCGGCTTCGGTTTGAGCTACACAACTTATAACTATAGCAACCTGAAGGTGGATAAATCTCAGTTTACCGCCGACGATGAACTGGTGTTTACAGTCGATGTAACCAATACCGGAAAGGTGGCCGGAAAGGAAAGCGTACTGCTTTTCTCTAAAGATATGGTGGCCAGCAGTACTCCTGACAACATCCGTCTGCGTAACTTCGAAAAGATTGAGCTCCAGCCGGGAGAAACCCAAACAGTGACCCTGAAGTTGAAGGGAAGTGATTTGGCCTTTGTCGGTTATGACGGAAAATGGAGACTGGAACAAGGAGACTTCAAGGTGAAGTGTGGAGACCAGTGGATTGACTTGCAATGTACGGCAACCAAAATCTGGGATACTCCGAACAGATAATCATAAATAGATTTATTAGTGGTAAGGTTTTAGTTTTGGGGTAAAAGATGTAGAATCCTGGAGAGCGGAATGTTCTTCAGGATTCTTTTTGTATATCCGTAGGATACTTCGTGGAGATTGGATGATTTCCCTTTGTTGATTTCTGATATCCAATGGATTGTACCTGGCAAAAAAACGTCCTCATGTTTCAGGCAAAACATGAGGACGTTTTATCATAAACGAACGTTCGTTTGAGGTAAAACAAACGTTTGTTTTGGGAAATGGGGCTACCAGCGGTCGGTTCTGAACGGAATGACCGGCATTCCCCGGTGATTTTTCAGGTTCCCTATCTGGAAATTCCAGAAGCAATAACGTACGGCTACCGGTTCTTTCACCTTATCCGATTTTACCAGGATGGTTTTCTTGTTTGTATCGAGTGTGGCGGTTGCCGGATGGAATGTCCGGTCGGCTCCGGCTATTTCGAATCCTTCGATACCGGACCACGGACTGAATCCGTCGCTGGCATTGTCGAAAGTGATTTCAGCGGTATCACCGTGGATAGCCATACTGCGGTAGGTAGGATAATCGGCAGCAATGCTGTGATAGCCGTAGGTCTTGTTCAGTGCCAGATAGGCCAGCCGGTTGCCTACTTCCCGTTTCTGGCAAGGATGTATCTGAGGCTTCTCGAACGGATAGACCAAATCGTTGGTACAGACTATGCCGCTGTGAGCGATGGTAGTGGCGGCACGGAACTGGGCTTCACGCAGCAAAGCTCCGCCAATCCCTTCGCCATAATCGTAAGGAGCAATCTCTACCAGATAGAACGGCAGTTCTCCTTGAGCAAAATCTTTTCGCCAGCGGTCGACCATTGTTTTCAGCCGTTCGGTATAGGTATCGTGCTTCCCTACATTCGATTCCCCCTGATACCAGAGAAAACCCTTTATGGTATACCGGCTCAACGGCTTCAGCATTCCGTTGTACATGACGGTAGGAGTCAGGTAATTCCATTCCTGTCCTTCTGCAGGCGCTTGGATTTCCTTTTTCAGGTCTACGTCCGGATAGTTTTTAACGATTTCTTCGGGCAGCCACCCTTCTACCCGCGAACCTCCCCAGGCACAGGAGATGATACCTACCGGTACCTGAAGCACCCGGTTCAACATTTGGGCGAAACTGAAGGCTGTGGCGCTGAACCACGGAGCTGTATCGGGGTTGGTTTCCTGCCAGCTTCCCTTTGCCTCTTCCTGTGGGGTGAGTGCCCCTGTCTTGGCAATTGTGGCTACACGGATTCCTTTCCATTCGCCGGCGGTGGCAATGGTTTCGTTGGCATTTTCTATCGGGCAGTTCCAGAAACCGTTCAACGGCATTTCCATGTTCGATTGTCCGGTACAGAACCATACTTCACCGATGAGGATATTGGCCAGACGGGTATGTTCGCCGTCGGAGAAATCAATTTGTTGCGGTGTGTAGCTGGCACTCGGTGTCGTAAGGCGGGCTGTCCAGTTTCCGTTGCTGTCGGCCTGTACTGTTATTGTCTCACGGCTCCAGGAAGGAGAAATATGTACGTTCGCGTTTGGTGTGGCGGTTCCCCATAAGTTCACTTCGGCCTGCTGTTGCAGTACCATGTTGTCGCTTAGTATCTCAGGCAGTTTTACTTTTGCCTGTGCAGGCCCGCTGCCCAACAAGGACAGCAGGCACAATCCTGTCAGTAGTCTTTTCATAATTCCATTTGTTTCCAGAGCCATTGATTCCATGCTGCATACTGTTCTTCGTACCAGAAGTGCTTGGTCTCCAGGTACGGATGAAGTTCTTTCGGTGCAGTGATGATGTTATAGGTAGCGTAGGTGGAGGTCGGCGGACATACGTCGTCGTTGTATCCCCAGCTGAACCATCCGGGAACGGTAATCCGGCGGGCGAAGTTCACCATATCATAATAGTCGGCAGTCTGTAGCCGTTCCTGTGACGGATTCGGGAAATAACGGAAATAGTGAGGCCATCCCCCTGCCCGGTGGTTCAGGTGTGCCCGATGGTCGCACATGGCCGGATGAATGGCGGCATAGAAGGTGATGCGTTTGTCGAGGGCAGCTGTAACGATAGAGAGGGCACCTCCTTGGCTCGAACCGGTTACACCGATGGTCTTTCCGTCGTGTTGAGGCAGTGAGGCGATGAAATCGACAGCACGGAGCGCTCCGATGAAGACCCGTTTGTAATAGATATTGTCGCGGTTGTTGTCATTCTGGTACTGGTAATTGTAAAGTGCTCCTTGGGCCAGTTCGTCATAAATGGCTTGTGGCAGGTTGACAGGGATTCCGTGGACGCCGATTTCCAGCGTGATGGCCCCTTTCGAGGCCGTTTCCACATCGCCGAAATAGGGGCGGACACCGGCACCGGGCACACGGAGCAGGGCGGGATATTTGCCGGGGGCTTTGGGCATGCAGAGGATGCCGAAGGTACGGGACCCTTGACGGATATTCTGGAAACTGACGTGATAGACATTCACAAGGTCTGTACAGCGTTCCGGCAGGAGTTCCATGGTCGGTGACAGGGGAACCTGACGGGCTTCCTTCAGGCTGTTTTCCCAAAACGCATCGAAATCGCTTGGGTCGACTGCGTAGGGTTTGATTTTCTCCGGTTCGTAGGCGGCGGTAGCCATGCCTTCGTATGTCCTTTCACCTACATGGGCCAGCACTTTACAGCGGAAGAAGCCCGGCTGGTCCATGCTGCCGCTCAGGGTTTTCTTCCCGTCTTTCAGCAAGACTCCTTCTTTCTGTTCTACAGGATACCATTCAGGTCCCAGTTCGTAATCTATCTTCACATCAGGGAGCAGGTTCTGTGCCTTGTATACCTGTACGGTAAAGGTACATTTCTCTTTCAACCGGTAAGTCCAGTCTGTATGGTCGGGAGAAACGACTACCCGGATTTCACTGCCCTTGATTTGTGCCAGGACAGGTACTGTATAAAGCAGCATCAGCAGGCTGGTTATCCAAAAAAAATGATTCTTTTTCATATCGTATCTGTTTAGAGGTTTCATGATTGATGTGCAGTGTACATGTTTCTATCATGAAAGGTACACTGCACATTGGGTTTATCGGACTTCTTCCAACAGCAGCACGCGGCTCGCGTAATCGTTCTGTTTGTGATAGTCTACTGTATGCTTGTATGGAATCTCCAGTCCGTTGCTCATCAGGAATTCTCCGCTGAAGGATTTGCCTTCGAAGCTCAACGGTTGGTTGTCGATGCGGTTCAGTTCCTTGATGCGGTATTGCTTGTCCGGGTTCAGACCGGCCATCTTGACACGGGGCAGATGTTCGTTGACGAAATGTTCGGTTTTCCACCAGTAGAATACGGCCTTGTCTTTTTCAGGGGTAGTGTACATCAGTGAAGCCACTCCCAGACGGTCGTACGGAGAGACCAGGCGGTAAATGTCACCGAACTGGACAATCGGACGAATCTGTTTGTAGTCGGCAATGGCCTGTTTGCAGAGTGCCTTTTCTTCGTCGGTCATGTTCTTCGGTTGGATTTCCATGCCCAGACGTCCGCTCATCGCCACATCGATGCGGTATTTCAGCGGAATGGTGCGGAAAGTCTGATGGTTCGGTGCGGCACTGATGTGCGAAGCCATGGCGATGGCCGGGAAGAAATACGAAGTTCCCCACTGCATGTAGATGCGCTGCAAGGCATCGGTATTATCGCTTACCCAGAATTCATCGAAATAAGGCAGACATCCCCAGTTGGCGCGTCCCCCACCGCTGGCACAAGCCTGGATGGTCAGGTCCGGATATTTGGCACGGATGCGCTGGCATACTTTTTCGAAACCGCGGTGATATTCGATGTACATGTGGCTTTGGTTGTCTTTGGTCAGATAGTTCGAACCATGGTTCATGATACCCATGTTGGCATCCCATTTGATGTAATCGATTTCCGGATAGCTAGTCATCAAATTATCCACTACCTGGAAAATGAAATCTTGAACCTCCGGATTGGCCAGGTCGAGTACTACCTGTGTACCACCACGCCCCAGTACCGGTTCACGCTCCGGCGCTTTCAGAATCCAGTCCGGATGTTTTTCGTAAAGTTCGCTGGTGGTATTCGACATTTCCGGCTCAATCCAGATACCGAAGTTGATACCATGCTTTTTCGCATCGCGGAGCAGTCCCTCGATTCCTTCGGGAAGTTTCCGTTTGTCGACAACCCAATCGCCCAAAGAGGAATTGTCCGTATTACGTGGGTATTTGTCTCCGAACCATCCGTCGTCCATCACAAACAGTTCGCCGCCCATCGAAGCGATGTCGCCCATCATCTGGTCCATACCGGCCTGGTTGATGTCGAAGTAGACACCTTCCCAACTATTCAGCAGAATCTTTCGGGGAGTATTGCCGTGTGCCAGTTTGTAGGTACGTCCCCAACGGTGAAAATTACGGCTGGCACCGCTCAAACCTTCCTGGCTATAGGTCAGGGCCAATGCCGGAGTCTGGAACTTTTCACCTTTGGTCAGATTGTAAGCCGAATTTTCTTCGTTGATACCGGCATAGAACTGGTGGTATTCACTGTCGTCGGTATCAATACGTAGTTTATAGTTGCCGGTATAACATAGAGCTGCTCCGATAACATTGCCCGTATTCTCTTGGGGTTTCCCGTCCAGCGAGAACATGACTTCTGCATGAGCTGTGTGTGAATTACGTACACCGTCCTTGTTCTTGATGATTTTCATACCGGGGGTCAGTGCTTCCTGTACCAGCCGCCCTTCGTTGGCCCAGGAACCGGATAAGGAAGACAGCCATACATTCCCGCGGCGGATGGGCAGATAAGCCGAAGCGAACTGGTTCAATACAACCGGCTTCTTTTCATTGTGGCTGATTTCGGTCCAGGTCTCGATGACATCTACGTCCTTGTATGCCTTGTAGCATACGTCTACGTAGAAAGGATAAACCTTGTCCTTCAGTTGAATGGTAGTCAGGTTCGCTTCTTGAGTCTGGTCGGTATCTACTTTGACGACTTCCATCTGCAGGCTCATGTTTCCGTCCGCATGTTTGACTGCCAGCGCTGTTTCGCTCGGGCAATTCATACCGTATACCGGATATGCGTCGAGGGTGGCACTTCCGGCCGCATTCAGGTTCTTCAGGTCAGTGTCGGATAAACGGTCTCCATAGTAGACAAATTTCAGTTGCTGTCCGGTTTCTGCCGAAAGTACCAGCGAACTTTGAGGGGTAGAGATGCATACCTCCTGTGCCCATAGGTTACCCAGCATCAGTGACAGGCCGGCTGCCAGGTAGAATCTTGTCTTGTAGTTCATGTTTTAAAAGGTATTAGGTTAATGATTTTTATGTAGACAAAAGTAGTGAACCTTTTTGATAACCATTGATATTATTTTAACCGAAACATGGCGTGTCAGAATAATCTTCTTTTAAAATATGCTGTAGGAAAGAATCTGTATAGAAAAAGTTAAGATTATATTGTAAAAGGTAAACCATCGTGGCTATCTTTGTATCTGTTCCGAAACAATGATTTGTCAATATAATTTATAATGGATATGATGATGAAGAAACTGTATGGTTTGATATTAGCAGTCTGTCTGCTTGGAAGTATTTGTACGGGGACGGCGAGCAATGTCTTTGTTCCTGCCGGTAATCCGAACATTACATACATGGGAAGAGTCAGCAAGACGAATCCTGAGGCGGTACGTTTTACCTATCCGGGGGTATCTGTCTGTGCCGCTTTCGAGGGGACTTCCCTGCAAATGAAAACGAAACCGGGGAGCGGAGCTTATATGGTGGAGATTGATGCTCTGGACCCTTATCGCATCCAGATAGGTGAAAATGATTCGATTGTCAGCCTGGCAGAAGGACTACCGGCAGGTACACACCAGGTAAGACTGATGTATGCGATAGAAGGATATGAACTGAAACCGGAGTTTTATGGCTTCTATCTGGATGAAGGATGTCATCTGGTGCCGATGCCGGAACTGCCTGTCCGGCGGATTGAATTTATCGGTGATTCCATGACCTGTGGTTATGGGGTAGAATCGGAAAATCCGAAGGACCCTTTTACGTATGAAACCGAAAACCATTATTATACCTATGCTGCCGAAACAGCCCGTGCCTTGCAGGCTCAGCATCTGGTAGTGGCCCGTTCGGGAATCGGTATCTACCGGAACTATAACGGACCGCGGGAAGGGAACAAAGACTGTATGCCGGCCATGTATGAACAGACTCTTTTCATGAATCCCGATGAGACGTGGGATCACAGCCTGTTTGTCCCTGATGTCGTATGTGTCAATCTGGGTACGAACGATGTCAGTACAAAGGGATATGACAAGGTCCTGTTGCAAAATGCCTACCGTGATTTTGTAGGATATCTGCGCAAGGTTTATCCACAGGCGAAACTGGTGCTGTTGACGGGGTCCATGTTGAACGGAAAGGGACTGGCCGATGTCAAGGAAGCTTTGGATACGGTCACCGCTGAGCGTCAGTCGCAGGGCGATATGAATGTTTTCCGTTTCGATATGTCTCCACAGAACGGTTCGTTGGGATATGGAGCCAGTTACCATCCTTCGCGCAGACAGCATCAGAAGATGGCTCTGGAACTGACGGCTTATCTGAGGAAGCTGATGGGGTGGAATTAAAAGTGATAGATTTTCGTTGCTGTACGAGGGAATGAGGATGGTTGACAGAAATTTTGTCTAGAATGTGCTAAAATAGTATCAGATGTTAAAACTTGGTTTTACTAACTTAGCACATCGATAAAATGAACTTCATTAACCTTTAAATCGAACTATCTGATGAAACAAGTTTGTTGGCTCTTTTGGCTTTGTTGTTTGTCTTTGGGAATACATGCCCAGTCTATGCGTGAGCGTATTTGTCTGGATGAAGCGTGGCAGTTTGCTTTAGGAAATGCTTCCAGTCCGGCATCGGATTTCGGATGTGGTACAGAATATTTCAATTATCTGACGAAAGCAGCCTCTATTCACAACGAGGGTCCTTATGCTTTAAAATTTGATGCATCCTCCTGGGAAACGGTCGATTTGCCTCACGACTGGGTGGTAGATCTTCCTTATGCGGCCGAGGCGAGTCACAGTCATGGATATAAGACAATAGGGTATAAATATCCCGAAACGAGTGTGGGGTGGTATCGGAAGACAATTTCCATACCTGCTTCTGACTTCGGAAAACATCTGTATCTGCAGTTCGATGGTATTTTCCGGGATGCCCGTATATGGGTCAACGGATTTTTCCTGGGTGAAGAGCCTAGCGGTTACGTGACTCAGGTGTATGACATCACCGATTATCTGAATTACGGTGGAGAGAATCTGGTAGTAGTCCGGGTTGACGCGAGTCTGGAAGAGGGCTGGTTTTACGAGGGAGCCGGTATTTATCGGCATGTGTGGTTGAATAAGACAGCACCCGTACATGTGGCTCCATTCGGAACCTTTGTGTCCAGTGACCTCTCCGCTTCTTTGGATGAGGCAAAGGTTTCTGTGCAGACCACAGTAGTGAATGATGGTATAAAAGAAGGGACTTACCGGCTGAATCATTTGCTGAAGACGGCAGATGGACGGGTTATCGCTTCGGTTGGTAATGAGGAACAGCCGTTACAGGCGAAGGCCCAATCTGTTTCTACTATACAGTTTACGGTTGATACGCCGGAGTTATGGGATGTTGACCGCCCATACCTTTATCAGTTGGTGACAGAGGTTTATCAGGGAGTAAATCTGGTGGATAGTTATACGACTCCTTTCGGAATCCGTCAGGCCGTTTTCGATGCGGACAAAGGATTTATTCTGAATGGAAAACCGTTGAAGCTGAAAGGGGTGAACATGCATCAGGATCATGCCGGAGTAGGAGTCGCTATCCCGGATGCTTTGCAGGAGTATCGTTTGAAACAGTTGAAGAAGTTTGGATGTAATGCTTATCGGGCCTCGCATAACCCCATGACTCCCGAAATGTTGGATGCTTGTGACCGTGAAGGTATTCTTGTGATAGCAGAAAACCGCTTGATGGGTATCAATCCTTATCAGCTGGGTGTATTGGGTCGGATGATAGAGCGAGACCGGAATCATCCGAGTATTATCTTATGGAGTGTTGGAAATGAGGAATGGGGTATCGAATGGAATGAAAAAGGAGAACGGATTGCGGCTTCCATGCGTGAGTACTGCCATCGGTTGGATTCAACGCGTCTTATGACAGTGGCTTCCAGTAGCGGACCTACAGTGCTGGTTCCGGCAGATGTAGCGGGTTATAATTACATTTTGCAGCATAAGGTTGATGAGGACCGGATGAAATATCCGGAACGTTGTGCTGTGGGGACAGAAGAAACCAGCGGGTGCGGAACGCGTAACATCTATTTTAATGAGGTAGAGAAGGGATGGATGGCTTCATTGAACAGGATACCTAACGGTAGTGACAGTTTGTTGAACTGTATCGAGCGGGGATGGAAATTCTATGATGAACGGCCATGGCTGGGTGGATTGTTTTATTGGACGGGATTTGATTATCGGGGAGAACCGAACCCGTTGAAGTTTCCGGCAACAGGTTCTCAATTCGGCATTCTGGATTATTGCGGTTTCCCGAAAGATGAGGCCTATTACCTGAAGGCCTGGTGGACAGATGAACCGGTCCTTCATGTGTTCCCGCATTGGAACCTGCAAGGTCACGAGGGAGACAGTATTGATGTATGGGTCTATAGCAATTGTGAAGAGGTGGAATTGTTGGTGAACGGAAAGAATCTGGGTAAACAGCCGATGCCCCGGAATGGTCATCTTGCCTGGAAAACAGTTTATCGTCCGGGAAAAGTAAAAGCGGTCGGTTATCGTGCCGGACATCGTTGTATGGTACGGGAAATAGAGACGACCGGTGAACCTTATCGGGTGAGGGTTACTGTAGACCGTCCGGAAATTCAGGCGGACAAGAAAGACGTCGCCGTGGTTTGTGTTGAGATTCTCGACAAAAAAAATCGGGTTGTACCCACTGCTTGTGAACCTTTGGACCTGAAAGTATCGGGACCTGTCCGGATTTTGGGTGTAGGTAACGGTAATCCTGCGTTCCAGGAAAAAGAACGTCCGGAGAAAGCGGATGCCAGCTCTTTTAAATTGAATACATTCAATGGGTTAGCTCAGATACTGCTTCAAAGTACGGGAGATACAGGTGAGGCTACTTTGACTGTCTGTTCAGAAATCCTGAAAGAAGGAAAGATTACTTTGCAGCTAATCCGTTGAGAATTCTTCTTGATTTTTTTCATGTATTTTGTAAGAACTTTGTGAACGATTGTCAAAAATATTGTTTAAGTTTGCTGTCAACACTGTTAAACTTACGGGATACTATGGGAAAAACCGTTGTAGAAGGGCACATCATACGTGAGATTACACCGCTATCTGGTAAGGACTGCTTTTATATTGCCGACAGAAACAAGACGGAGTTTACTTATCCGATGCATTGCCATAAAGAATTTGAATTGAATTTTGTAGAGAATGCTGCAGGAGTACAGCGAATCGTAGGGGATTCGGCAGAAATCATTCAGGATTACGATCTGGTTCTGATAACAAGTCCCGATCTGGAGCATGTCTGGGAACAGGGAACTTGCCATTCGGATAATATCCGTGAAATTACTGTTCAATTCTCTGCCGATTTCATGAAAGGATTGTTGGAAACAAACCAGTTTGATGAAGTGAGGAAGATGTTTGAAAAGGCACAGAACGGCCTGTGCTTCCCATTGAAGGCTATTATGAAAGTATATGCTTTGCTGGACGGATTGTCGGAAACCAAGGGCTTTTATGCTGTCAGTAAATTTATGACAATTCTGTATGAGTTGTCTATGTTTACCAAGGAAGCCCGTACGTTGTCCAGCTCTTCATTTGCTCGGATTGAGGTACAGTCTGACAGTCGTCGGGTGCAGAAGGTGCAGGATTATATCAACCGGCATTACCAGGAAGAAATTCGTTTGGCTACCTTGGCGAATATGGTGGGGATGACTGAGGTTTCATTCAGCCGTTTTTTCAAGTTACGTACTGGCAAAAGCTTGTCTGATTATATCATTGATATTCGTTTGGGACATGCTACCCGTCTGTTGGTGGATTCTACCATGGCTATTGCAGAAATCTGTTACGAGTGCGGGTTTAATAATCTGTCTAATTTTAACCGTATTTTCAAGAAGAAGAAAAGCTGTTCGCCCAAAGAATTCCGTGAGTATTATCGGAAGAAAAGGATTGTTATATAGCCGAAGAGGGGGGTGAAATGTTTAAAATATCCCCCTTATTTGTCGAATGAAACATTTAATACGCCTATTTGAGAGAAATTACCCCCTTATATATATTGTAAGATTTGTAGATTCGCTGAGATGAATCTCGAATATGTATTGGGACAAGGTAGGGTATGAAATAGATATATTGACCTTTTTCGAATAACCTAACTCCCCAAAGGATTCAGTTGGTGAGGATATGATAAAATCATATCAAAGGATGTGTTACATTAACGTTAATTTTGTACAGTAATATAAATCTGATAGGTTATGAAAAAACGGAATTATATGTTTCTGCTTGCTTTGGCTGTTGTCCTCTTTTCTTGTGTTACAGGAGAGCGGGATGAACAATCTCGCGATTTTGTATATGTAAAGGACGGGCAGTTCATTCGTCAGGGAAAACCTTATTATTATATTGGTACTAACTTCTGGTATGGAGCCATTCTGGGTTCGGAAGGACAAGGAGGTGACCGGAAACGTCTGTGTCAGGAACTGGATTCTATGAGAAGTATCGGTATCGATAATTTACGTATTCTGGTAGGTTCGGATGGACAAAGAGGAGTGGCTGCTAAAGTGGAGCCTACTTTACAAATAGCTCCTGGAGTATATAATGATACAATCTTTGACGGATTGGATTATTTGTTGGCTGAGATGGGGAAACGGAAAATGCTCGCTGTACTTTATCTGAACAATTCGTGGGAATGGAGTGGAGGATATGGACAATATCTGCAGTGGGCAGGTTATGGAAATCCCCCGGCCCCGGCTACAGACGGTTATCCGGCCTATATGGAATACGTAGGTCAGTTTGTGCAGTCGGATAGTGCAAAGGCTTTGTATGCAAACTATGTGAAAGATGTGATTACTCGTACGAACCGCTATACTCAAACCAAATATACGGATGACCCGACCATCATGTCTTGGCAGATAGGCAATGAACCCCGTGCGTTTGCCGATAAGAATAAAGCTGCTTTTGCCCGTTGGATGAGTGAAGCGGCCGCCTTGATTAAATCGTTGGATAAAAATCATCTGGTATCTACAGGAAGTGAAGGGAAATGGGGATGTGAAATGGATATGAGTTTGTTTGAGCAGATACATGCCGATGCAAATGTTGATTATCTGAACATCCACATCTGGCCTTATAACTGGGGATGGGCCAAGAAAGATAGTCTGCAAGAAAATCTGGATAGAGCCAAACAGTTCTCTAAAGCCTATATCGATGAGCATCTGGCTATAGCAAAAAAGTATCAGAAACCTTTGGTCTTGGAAGAATTCGGTTATCCGAGGGATGGTTTCTTGTTTGCGAAGGGGACGCCTGTAACGGCGCGTAATGCATATTATACCTATATATTCGATTTGATAGCCCAACATGCTGCATCAAACAGTCTTTTTGCCGGATGTAACTTCTGGGGATGGGGAGGACAAGCTACTCCTTCAGCAATGCATGAGTATTGGGTTCCGGGAGATGATTATACAGGTGATCCGGCTCAGGAACAGCAAGGATTGAACTCCGTTTTTTCGTCAGATGACAGTACTGTCAATCTGGTACGGAAAGTCAATCAACGGTTGTCGGCCGAGTATCTGTCAGAATGATACGCTTGTCCTGAAACCGGTGGAAACTTATTGGCTCGGCGAATGGGTAATCACCGTAAGAAATAGTCGATTCCATGTGGTATTGATTTATGATAAAATCATATCATAAAGCGTAGTGTATATTTTATAATTTTGTCACGTAAATTTAATACTATAATAAATCTGATGAGACAAGCTTTGTATTAGAACTTGAGAACTTTTAAAAAATAATGTTATGAATAAACATGTTAGAAGAACTGCATTTGTTGCAGGAGCCTACTTGTCAGCAATGATAGTAGGTACTCCAGAAGTATGGGCAGCATCGACGGAAACAGTCTTTTCCGTCCAGCAAACCAAATCTGTTTCTGGAACAGTGGTTGATTCCAATGGTATTCCAGTGATTGGCGCGAATATCCTGGAAAAGGGAACAACCAACGGTACCATCACCGATATTGATGGTAATTTCACCTTATCTGTATCACCTAATGCGGTTCTACAGGTTTCCTTTATCGGTTATAATACGCAGGAAGTAGCTGTAGGCAATCAGAAGTCTATCCAGGTAGTACTGAAAGAAGATACAGAGACTTTGGAAGAAGTTGTGGTGGTAGGTTATGGTGTACAGAAAAAGAAACTGGTAACCGGAGCTACTGTAGAAGTGAAAGGAGATGATGTAGCCAAGAGAAATACAATCAGTGCACTTGGCGCATTGCAGAATCAGAGTCCTGGTGTGAATATTCAGGCAACTTCCGGTAAACCGGGTGACGGTTATAAAATCAGTATCCGTGGTGCCGGTACCAACAGCTCGACCAATCCGCTTTATATTATTGACGGAGTAGCCGGTGGTGATATCAATGCGTTGAACCCGGCCGATATCGAACGTATTGACGTATTGAAGGATGCCGCATCTTGTGCAATCTATGGTGCCCGTGCTGCTAATGGTGTCATCATGGTTACAACCAAACAGGGTAAAGCCGGAAAAGTGACCGTCACATACGATGCCAATGTGGGCTGGCAGAATATGTACAAGAAACCAGACTTGCTGAATGCGAAAGAATACATGGCTGTGATGGATCAGGTTTCATCCAACAACGGAGGTAGCCCTTATGATTGGTCTAAGTATATCGATGCTGATTTGTTGGCTGCTTATCAGAATGGAACTCATGAGGGTACGAACTGGTTGGATCAGATTGTCAATGATAATGCTATCACCACTTCTCATGCCTTGAATATTTCGGGTGGTTCTGAACTGTCAAAATTCTCTACCGGTGTGGGTTATCAGTATCAGGACGGTATTATCGGTAAAATCGCCAAATCAGATTATCGTCGTTTTACCTTCCGATTGAACTCAGAACACATCCTTTATAAGACTGATGATCGTGATGTCATCAAGTTCGGTCAGAACCTGTATTATCAGCATGCGCAGAATCAAGGTATTCAGATCGGTAATCAATACAGTAACGCCATTTCGACAATGTTGCGTGCCAATCCTTGTGTACCTGTCTATAATGCAAACGGTGATTACTTCATGTATGACGATTTGAAGAATTCCGGAACAGATGGCTGGTTTGCCTATAACTCCTATACCAGTAATCCGGTTGCTGAAATCGTGAATACACAGAGCGGTAACAACAAGAGCAAGAATTTCAACTTGAATGCTGTCGCTTATTTTGAAATACAGCCCATTAAAAATTTGATTTATCGTTCTCAGGCTTACTATAAACAATATTCCAGCATCTGGAAAGGTTATACTTCAGAATATAAGATCAATGACCAAGGAAACGCTGCAGACCAAAGCACGTTGTCTGAAAATATGAGTATCGGATGGAACTGGGGCGTAACCAATACATTGAATTATAAGTTTGATGTCGCTCAAGATCATCACTTTGACGTGTTGGTAGGTACTGAATACTCTCGTGAAGGTAATAACATGGGTGAGACTCTGGAAGCTATGGCGAAAGGAAATGTATTCTCAGATTTCGGTCATGCATATTTTGACAACTTTACAGGCCGTACCGGTTTGGCTACAGTAGGTGGATATCCGGTGAATGACCATTCTATCCTTTCTTATTTTGGTCGTGTAAACTATGACTATAAGGAAAGATATATGTTTACAGCCATTATGCGTGGTGATGGTTCTTCCAACTTTGCGGACGGACATCGTTGGGGATATTTCCCGTCATTCTCTGCTGGATGGGTCATCTCAAATGAATCATTCATGAAGAATACTTCCAGTTGGCTGGATTTCTTGAAACTGCGTGCCAGCTGGGGCCAGAACGGTAATGAAAATATCGGTGCATTCCAGTATCTGGCTACTTATTCTTTTGGAGACTTAGGGCAATATCCTTTCGGTAGTGATAAGAATTCCGGAACACAGGGAGGTTATCCAACCCGTCTTTCAAACACTGAACTGACTTGGGAAACATCAGAACAGACCAATATCGGTATCGATACCCGTTTCTTGAATGGTAGATTGAGCTTTACTTTCGATTGGTATAACAAGAAAACCAAGGATTTGTTGATTAGTGTTCCTGTATCTTCCATCAACGGATTTACTACGAAAGCGGCCAATGCCGGTAGTATCGAAAATAAAGGTATTGAAGTCTCTTTGGGATGGAACGATCAGATTGGTGATGACTTTACGTATGGAGCAAACGTGAACATGTCTTATAACAAGAACGAAGTGACTGAAGTGAATAACGGTTCAGGTTATGTAGAAGGTGGTAATGATAACTTATCACAGAATACAGGCTTTATGGCCCGTATGCAAGAGGGACACCCTATCGGTTATTTCTATGGATATAAGACAGAAGGTGTTATGCAGAACATGGAGGATGTTCAGGCATACCTGGATAAGAACTGTGGCGGTAATGCGGCCAACTCTTTACAAGGTACTTCCATTAAACCCGGTGATTTGAAGTTTGTAGATGTAAACGGTGATGGAGTAATTGATACGAATGATAAGACTGATTTGGGAAATCCGCATCCGGATGTGACGGTTGGTTTGAACTTGAATGCCGCTTATAAAGGATTTGATATTTCAATTTCTGCATACGGTGCCTTCGGACAGCAGGTTGCCCGTTCTTATCGTAAGTTTACAGATGGACAGTATGAAAACTATACATCAGAAGTTTACGATTACTGGCATGGTGAAGGTACTTCAAACCGTTATCCGTTGCTGACTCCGGGTAATGCAGGTGCAAACTGGCAGAATATATCCGATATCTATGTAGAAAATGCGGATTATGTACGTTTGCAGAACCTGACAATCGGATATGACATCAAACGGTTATGGAGAACTTGTCCGCTTCAACAGCTTCGCGTTTATTTCAGTGCACAGAACCTGTTTACGATAACTGGATATTCAGGTATGGATCCTGAAAATGGTATGGCACTGAACAGCGCAGAACCTTGGGTTACAGGTGTTGATGTTGGTAACTATCCACAGCCTAGAACATATATGTTTGGTGTAAATGTTAAATTTTAATTAGGAAAAACACAATGAAAAAATTTATCAATATATTAGGTGCGGCAGCTATCGTATTGGGCGGAGTCACTTCGTGTACCCTTGATGCTGTGAACTATGTAGAAAAGACGCCGGAAAATTTTCCGATAACCTCAGACGATGCTTCTCAGGCTCTGGCGGGTATCTATGAGAACCTGAATCAAGTAAGTGCCAATCCTCAGATGTCATTCTTCTATCTGTCCATGTTGGCCAGTGATGATAATTTAGGTGGAGGTGGTACAAATGATAAGCTGATGCAGGCTATGGACTTGCTGTTGAATTATCAGACCAATATGACTCACCAGTTCTGGAGTGACCGTTATCAAGGTATTAACCGGGCAAATTCTTTGTTGGCCGGTGTGGAGAATATGGCATTGGAAGACGGTGAGAGAAATCAGGTGATTGGAGAAGCTAAATTTATGCGTGCTTTCTTCTATTATGAATTGGCTTCACAGTACGGCCGTGTTCCTTTGGTACTTTCAACCGAAGAAGCTGAACCGACTCAACCTACAGCTGTCGAGTTGTGGGGACAAATCCTGATGGATCTCCGTGATGCTGCGGCAAACATGCCTGCTGTACGTAAGACTGATGGCCATGTAGATAAATATACAGCTGAGGCTATGTTGGGACGCGCCTGGTTATTTTACACCGGTATGTATGGAAACGGTGATGATCTGGCGGCTTTGACCAGTACTACTTATAACCCGCTGACCGAAGTGGCTCTTCCTGATGGAACGACATTGACCAAACAGGAAGTCATTTCTTACATTGATGATTGTGTAAATAACTCAGGTTATTCGTTGGTACCGGATTTCCGGAATCTGTGGGCTTATACAAACCGTTGCACCGTAGAAGACTATGACTATACCAAAGGCCAAGGCTTGAAATGGGTAGAAGATGATGCAGCTGTTAATCCGGAGTCCATGTTCGCTATCAAATTCAATAAGCTGGCAAGCTGGCAGACTACCATCGGTTATGCCAACGGATATGCGCTGCATTTCGGTGTACGTGGCGGTCAGGATTATGCAAAGACTTTCCCGTTCGGTCAGGGATGGGGAGCAGGACCTGTTGCTCCTAATCTTATGAATGATTGGAATGCTGCTGAATCTAGTGATATGCGTCGTGAAGCTTCTGTACAGAATGTAAAAGATCTTCCTGCATATACTTATGGTGGATGGGCTGATTTTGTTCAGGAAACAGATTATTATGGAAAGAAACAAGGACCGGTAACTGCTAAATATACGGATGATAGTGGAACAACTCAGTATGCACCTGTTTTTGAATATGTGATGTATGGAGAGAATGGTTGGCAGAATGACAACCTGATGCAGACGGGTAATATTCATGACTTGGTACTGATTCGTTTTGCGGATGTATTGCTGATGCAGTCAGAATTGAAGGAAGATGTGTCTGGTATCAACCGGGTACGTGCACGTGCGGGACTTGCACCGATTGGAGCTTATTCGTTGACTGCTTTACAGAATGAGCGTCGTTGGGAACTTGCTTTTGAAGGTGTTCGTTGGAATGATATCCGTCGTTGGCACATCGCGGCAGCAGCTCTTGAGAAACAGACGAATCAACCGGTTTATTATTTAGGTTCTTCGGCTAAGAATACTCCTCATAGCGGCGGATATGCAGCCCGTTATAATGCTACAGCCGGATTCTTTAAGATTCCTGAAACAGAGGTTTCTTTGTCGAATGGAGCTTTGGTTCAGAATGAAGGCTGGACAGATGCCAGCAGTGAATACAGTGGCTGGTAATGAAGTAATCACTTAAAAAGAAAGAAACATGAAAAAAATATTATTTGCGTTGCCTCTTTTGTTTGCAATGATTTTTGCAGCATGTGACGCTACAATCGATGATAAGCAACCGGCAGCCAGTGTGACTGCAGATGAGTTGACGAATAGTTTTGAACTTGTAGCCCGAAGCGAAGGAAACAATAACATTACAGTTGCGCTTTCACCGGTACATTATGTCAAGGTGTATTCTTCGGACAATACTCTTCTGGCGGAAGGAACGAATCCTACCTTTCAGGTGACTCCTCCGACTACAGACTTAAGCGTATATATTACAGTTATCAATCAGGATGGAAGTATAACCAAATCATCCGAAAAATCAATACATATCAGTGAATATACAGACCTTCCTGCTATTTATGAACAGGTGTTTGGACTGGAAAACGGTGAATATGGTACAACGGTTTGGACTTGGGATGATACGCTGACCCGTTATTGGGGAAATGGTAGCTGGGGTAGTGACACGACACCTTCCTGGTGGGGAGCTCCGGATGGAGCAGACATCAATGAACAGTGCAGTGGAAAAGGTATGCCTAATGACGGAACAGATGCCTGGTTCTCATTGAGTCTGACAGGAGTAGAGACTAGCCGTGGTGAAACTGGTAGTGTGAAGGTAACCGAAGAAACTGCTGTTGCCGGCTGGGGAATGGGTACAATGACCTTTACAGGAACTGTTCCTTTGCTTGGGGTATTACCGAATGATGGAAACCAGCGTTGCTATACATATCAGGTTCTGCAAGCCGATGGTGAGCATCTGGTATTGGCAGCTCAGAGTATCGGAAACTCCTCTGAAGGTTGGTTCTTCTGCTTCAAGCGTATTGAGAAGTAATGTGGTATGATGGAATATCTTTCAGCCTTTTGAGGGATTAAATGATAAGAGGCCAGAGGGTTTTTAGTTTACCTTCTGGCCTCTTTTTGAACTATGGGTGGAAGATTTAAAAAGAAGGATAAATTCTAAACAGTTTCTGAACTGTTGGTGTGAAATTGTACAGAATAATGTATCTTTGACGGAAATAGAGGAGAAAGAAATATGTTAACCTTTAAAACTATGATAAAGAAGTTTCAGTATGATAGACTGATAGTAAGAATCTGTTTCGTTTTCCTGAGCCTATGCTTTTGGGGATTGAACTATCCTTTTCATCTGGCTTATCAGGAGCAATTCCAATTGTTTCTGTTTACTCCTGATTATTGGATGGATAAGTGCGCGCACCCAGGAGGTTTCGGAGAGTATGTCGCTGAATTTTTAACCCAGTTCTATTACTATAAATGGGTCGGGGCACTTGTCGTAACAGCCTTGTTGCTCATTGTGCAGGTACTGGTCCGTTTGTTGACCCTACATCTGGGGCGTTTAAAAGGAGTTGCCTTAGATTGGTATTATGTATCCTATTTACCCTCCTTGGCAGCCTGGGTATTCTTATGCGATGAGAATAATATGTTGGCAGGGATTGTATCCTTGATACTGGTACTGATGGCTACTTGGGGATATGTCAATTGGCAGAAACCAGCTCTTCGTTTGCTTTATGCTTTTGTGATGATTCCTCTACTGTATTGGGTGGCAGGGGGATTGTATTGGCTTTTTGTTTTATGGGTATTTTTCTGTGAGATCTTTATCCATAAATTGCCGAAACGGAATGTCCGTTTGTTGTTCTGCCTTGGTTTATGGGGGGTGGCGATACTTTGTCCTTATTATTGTTCTACTATACTTCAATATCCATTTTCTCGTCTGTTGGCCGGAATAGGTTATTATCGGTTCCCGATAGGTGTTCCTCTGTCAGGCTTGGCTGCTTGTCTGGTTTCGTTCCTGGCTGTTATAATTCCTTTGTTTCTGCCTTCGGTGAAGACTGGTACAAGTCGTTGCAATGTCCTTCAGTTACTTGTCGTTTTTCTTGCCGGTGGTATTGGGGTATATCTGTCTTGCGATTGGCAGAAGGAAAGGGTTATGGCTTATGATTATTATGTCCGTACCCGTCAATGGAAAAAAGTGATAGCAATGGCAGAAAAGGAGATTCCATCTACTCCGTTGGAGGTGGTCTCTTTGAATCTGGCTTTAGGAAAGACCGGCCAGTTGGGTGAACGTATGTTTCAGTTTTATCAGAATGGAACCGGCGGCTTGCTTCCTGACTTTGTGCGTGATTTTAATGTACCGTTGATGGTAAATGAAGTTTATTATCACTTGGGGATGATTAATACAGCCCAGCGGTTTACCTTTGAAGCCATGGAAGCGATACCTTCTTATCAGAAAAGTGTACGATGCTATCAGCGGCTTGCCGAGACGAATATCATCAATGGAGATTATGCTGTCGCCGGTAAGTATTTGCGGGCATTGACTCATACAACTTTTTACCGGCATTGGGCTGAGGAGGCATTGACTTGCCTGTCGGATGAACAGAAAATCAATGCACATCCTGAATGGGGATATTTACGTACTTTACTTTATGACGATGATTTCTTGTTTGATGAAGGTCAGAAAGATAATATGTTGGGGATATTGTTACAGAAGAACAAGGCTAATAAGCTGGCCTTCGAATACCTGTTGGCTTATGAATTGTTGAATAAGGATATAGAGGCTTTCCTGAAATATTATCCTTTGGGAAAGGACATGGGATATACTGCTATTCCTAGAAGTTATCAGGAAGTATTACTGTATGTATGGACTCAGCAACATACATCTTTCAAGGGCATGCCTTGGAGTATATCTCCCGTATTGCAGAAGGAAGTTACTGAATTTGCTACGGCGTATGTACATAATCCTGCAGATGAGGCTTATTTCAGACAGAATTTTGGAAAGACTTATTGGTATTACTTGTTATTCAGAGGGATGAAATGATGAAAAGAATGATTAAATGGTTTGGCTTAGGAGCTATATTATTGGCTTCTTGTACAGAGAAAGTGGTATCTCCCCAATATATGGAAACTTATCCTTCTATCTATCCCGATTATACGGAAGTTACTATACCGTCCACTATTGCTCCGCTGAATTTTGATGTGACAGGTGATGATTATGAGCGGGTAGATGTCGTTGTTCAGGGAGTAAGAGGGGAATCTTTGCATGTAAACGGCAAAACAGTTTCGTTCGATGAGTCTGACTGGCACAAATTGTTGCATGACAATATAGGTGACAGTCTGATGTTTACGGTCTCAGTAAAACGGGATGGGAAGTGGGTACAGTATCAGAGTTTCCCGATGTATGTAAGTACTTATCCCATTGACTATGGGTTAGTATACAGGTTGATAGCTCCCGGATATGAAGTTTATAGTAAAATGGGAATCTATCAGCGCGATTTGTCTTCCTTTAACGAGGAGGCACTTATAGAAAACACCTTAGTGCCAGGTATGTGTGTGAATTGTCATGCGTTCAATCAGGCACAGACAGAACGTTTGAGTATTCATGTGCGCGGTTCTCATGGGGGAACACTCTTGCAGGAAGGAGGACAGTTGGAGGTGTTGGATACAAAAACAGATTCCACTCTTTCTGCTTGTGTATATCCTTATTGGCATCCGTCCGGAAAATACATTGCTTATTCTGTCAATAATACCCGCCAGGGATTTCATGCAGTGAAAGAAGAACGTATTGAAGTGATGGATAATTCTTCTGATATTGTAGTATATCATCCTGCAACTCATGAACTGATTACAACTCCGATGTTGCAGCGGAAAGATGCATTTGAGACTTTTCCAGCTTTTTCTCCCGATGGGCGGACATTGTATTTCTGTAGTGCTGAGGCAAAACAGATGCCTCAAGAATATAAGGAAGTGAAATACAGTTTGTGTAGTATTGCTTTCAATCCGGAGAACGGAACGTTCGGCGAAAAGGTAGATACGTTGGTTTCAGCCCAACAGTCAGGTAAAAGTGTTTCGTTTCCCCGTCCTTCGTATGATGGGCGTTATCTGATGTTCACTTTATCCGATTATGGTAATTTTTCCATTTGGCATAAAGAAGCAGATTTGTGGATGTATGATTTGAAACAGCAGATATCCTATCCCATTGAAGAAGTGAACAGTGATGATACCGAGAGCTTCCATAACTGGAGCAGTAACTCGCATTGGTTTGTTTTCAGTTCCCGTAGGGACAATGGGTTGTATACTTATCTTTATATTGCCAGTGTGGGAGAAGATGGAAAGGTGACCAAGCCATTTATGTTGCCTCAGAAAAGTCCTTTTGAATATTATGATGGCCTGGTGTATTCGTTCAATGTTCCCGATTTTGTCCGTCAGCCAGTTGAGGTAGACCATGTTGAGGTAAGAGAAAAACTTGTAAAACCTGAACGTGTGAAATTGACAGTAAGAGAAAGAAAATGATTCTATCCTTTTTTGTTTCTATAGAAAGGCTGTGCGGCCCATATGGGTGTCTGCATGGCCTTTTTTGATGATTGAAAGACAGGAATGTTTTGAAGAGATAAAAAGGCATTTCCGGACAGAAAGTCGAAACGTATAGGCTTCGATTAAAATTGTATCATTCCGTGGTATAAAATATCCTTACCTTTGCTGATGTTAATTAGTAACAGTAAAGCTAATCATTATGAAAATATCAAGAACAATTCTTACAACACTGATTGCAGGTGCATGTATCACTGCCTGTAGCAGTAATCAAGGAAAACAGGTGGAACGGCAGGAACTGAAAAGCCCAGAAGCGGTTATGATGCTGGATATTCTGAAGGCGGTTCCTCAACAAGGAAAATTCATGTTCGGTCATCACGATGATCCTGTGTATGGTATCGGTTGGGATGGGGATACTGCCCGTAGTGATGTGAAGAGTGTGTGTGGAGATTATCCTGCAGTCATGTCATTTGATTTGGGACGCATCGAAATTTATGGAGATAAGAATCTGGATAATGTTTCTACAGACCGTATCCGTCAGGAAGTGGTTGCACAATACGAACGAGGTGGAATGGTTTCTTTCAGTTGGCATGCGGATAATCCGTTGACTGGAAAGGATTCTTGGGATGTGAGCGATTCTACAGTTGTGAAGTCTATATTGCCAGGCGGAGCCAATCATGATAAGTTTATGGGATGGCTGGATAAGATTGCTGATTATCTGAACTCTATCCAGACTGCTGATGGTACAAAAGTGCCGGTATTGTTCCGCCCGTGGCATGAACATACTGGTAGTTGGTTCTGGTGGGGGCAGAATTTGTGCTCTACAGAAGATTACAAGGCTCTTTGGAAGATGACCTATGATCGGATGCAGGAGAAAGGTGCTACTCAGTTGATTTATGCTTATTCGCCAGGAACCGAACCCAAAGATTCTACGGAGTATTTGGAACGTTATCCGGGAGATGAAATTGTTGACCTTATTGGAGTAGATGCCTATCAGTATGATAAAGATACATTCGGTCAGAATTTGGAGAATGCATTGACTATTATGACTCAGGTAAGTAAAGCGCACGGAAAGGCGATGGCTGTAACAGAAACCGGATATGAAACAATCCCTGATTCTGTTTGGTGGACAGGAACTTTGTTGCCAGCCATTGAAAAATATCCTATCAGCTATGTACTGGTATGGCGGAATGCACGCGAACGTGAAAATCATTATTATGCACCTTATCCAGGACAAGTTTCAGCTGCTGATTTTGTACGCTTTTATGAGCATCCTAAAACAGTATTTGCGGAAGATATGAAACAATTTGAAAAAAAGAAATAAGTTATGAGTACCTTTGACGATCAAGTAAAACAGTTGTTTGCAAAGCATGAAGCTTTGATTACCCGTAAGAATGAACCGGTAGCAGAAGGGAACGGAGTTTATACCCGTTATAAATATCCGGTAGTGACTGCTGCTCATACGCCGATATTCTGGCGTTATGATTTGGATGAAAAAACAAATCCGTATCTGATGGAACGTATCGGGATGAATGCTGCCATGAATTCCGGAGCTATCAAGTGGAATGGCAAGTATATATTGGTTGTACGTGTAGAAGGCGCCGACCGTAAGTCTTTCTTTGCCGTTGCCGAGAGCCCGAATGGAGTAGATAATTTCCGCTTTTGGGATTATCCGGTAACGATGCCGGATGATGTGATTCCAGCTACCAATATTTATGATATGCGTCTGACAGCTCACGAAGACGGTTGGATTTATGGTGTTTTCTGTGCCGAGCGTCATGATACCAATGCTCCGGCCGGTGATTTGTCGTCGGCTACAGCTACTGCTGCGATTGCACGTACCAAAGATTTGAAGACCTGGGAACGTTTGCCGGATTTGAAATCGAAAAGTCAGCAGCGAAATGTGGTGCTTCATCCGGAATTCGTGGATGGAAAATATGCGTTTTATACCCGTCCACAGGATGGATTCATCGATGCCGGTAGTGGTGGTGGTATTGGCTGGGCATTGGTGGATGATATTACTCATGCTGAAGTGAAGGAAGAAAAGATTATTGATTGCCGTTATTATCACACCATCAAGGAAGTGAAGAATGGTGAAGGACCTCATCCTATCAAGACTCCAAAGGGTTGGCTGCATCTGGCTCATGGCGTACGTGGTTGTGCTGCCGGATTACGCTATGTACTGTATATGTACATGACTTCACTCGAGGATCCGACCAAAGTCATTGCAGCTCCGGGTGGCTATTTCATGGCTCCGGAAGGTGAAGAAAGAATCGGTGATGTATCGAATGTTCTCTTTACCAACGGTTGGATTGCTGATGAAGACGGTAAAGTCTTTATTTATTATGCTTCTTCCGATACCCGGATGCACGTGGCTGTATCTACTGTGGATAAGTTGGTGGATTACTGCATGAATACACCACAGGACGGCCTGACTACTACAGCTTCTGTAGAAACCTTGAAGAAACTGATAGATAAGAATATGCAGATTATGAAATAATATATACGATTAAAAAATAATATCCGAAAAAGTAAGTACTACTATGATAAAACTCACAGAAAAGATTGGTTATGGATTCGGCGATATGGCATCTTCTATGTTTTGGAAGTTGTTTGGAGCCTATCTGATGATTTTTTACACCGATATATTTGGACTACCGGCGGCTATGGTAGGAACCATGTTTCTGGTTACTCGTATATGGGATTCCGTGTTCGATCCGATTGTCGGTGTAATTGCCGACCGGACTTCCAGTCGGTGGGGTAAGTTCCGTCCGTATTTGTTGTATCTGGCTATTCCTTTCGCATTGATAGGAGTACTTACTTTTTATACACCTCCCTTCGGAGATGTAGGTAAGCTGGTTTATGCTTATCTTACCTATTCTTTGATGATGATGGTGTATTCGGGCATCAACGTACCCTATGCTTCGCTGTTGGGTGTCATGAGTCCGGACCCGAAAGAACGGAATACCTTGTCTACTTACCGTATGATGTTTGCTTATTTGGGTAGCTTTATTGCACTGTTGCTGTTTATGCCTATGGTAAACTGTTTCAGTGGAGGCAGTTCTGATATTGCCGACCAACAGTTTGCGTGGACTATGGCGGTAGTGGTGATTGCGGTAATGTGTGCAGTATTGTTTTTAGGATGTTTTGCTTGGACAAAGGAGAGGGTAAAGCCAATCAATGACCGGAAGACATCACTGAAGGAAGATATCAGGGATTTGTTCCATAACAAACCTTGGTGGATTCTGTTCGGTGCAGGTGTAGCTACCTTGGTCTTTAATTCAGTCCGTGACGGTGCGGCTGTCTATTATTTTAAGTATTATATACTAGAAGAGCAGCATCAATCTATTTCATTGTTCGGTATTACTTTTGTATTGAGTGGCCTTTATCTGTCAATCGGACAAATAGCCAATATTATAGGAGTGATACTGGCTGCCCCGGTAAGTAACCGTATAGGTAAGAAGCGGACTTTTGCAGCCTCTATGTTGCTAGCTGTTATCTTGAGTATTGTCTTCTTCTGGTTCGAGAAGGATGATCTCACCTGGATATTCCTGTTCCAGTGTCTCATCAGTATCTGTGCCGGATGTATTTTCCCGTTGTTATGGTCGATGTATGCCGATTGTGCCGATTATTCTGAACTGAGAACCGGGAATCGTGCCACTGGGCTGATATTCAGTGCTTCATCGATGAGCCAGAAATTTGGTTGGGCCATTGGTACTGCTGTGACCGGATGGTTGTTGAGCTTTTTCGGATTCCAGCCGAATGCGGAACAGAGCCCGGAAACAATCCAAGGTATTAAGATGTTCTTGAGCTGGCTGCCTGCGGCTGCAGCTTTCATTTCGGTGTTGTTTATTGTCTTGTATCCGTTGAGTGAACGGAAGACAAAAGAAATAATGGAGAAGTTGAATCTTAAACGTGCTGCTAAGACAAATGAATAAATTAATCAAACAGCTTCGTACTGAAACTCAGAAGGAGCTGGAAACAAATATTCTGCCATTCTGGATGGACAGAATGTTAGACAAAGAAAGAGGCGGTTTTTATGGTCGGATAGACGGAGAAGGACATTTGGATGCAAAGGCTCCGAAAGGGGCTATTTTGAATGCCCGTATCTTGTGGACATTTTCTGCTGCTTATCGGATATTGAAGAAGGAAGAATATCTGGAAACTGCCGCCCGTGCCAAACGGTATCTGATAGATTGTTTTTATGATACCGATTTCGGTGGAATCTATTGGGAACTGGATTGTGACGGAAATCCGACGGATACAAAGAAACAGATTTATGCTATTGGGTTTGCTATCTATGGACTGAGCGAATATGCCCGTGCTACGGGAGACGAAGAAGCTTTGGATTATGCCATACGTTTGTTCGAGGTAATTGAGAAATATAGTTTCGACCCGATACAGAACGGCTATCTGGAAGCATTGACCCGTGATTGGAAGCCGATAGAAGATATGCGATTGAGTGATAAGGATGAGAACGAGAAGAAGACCATGAATACGCACTTGCATATTCTGGAACCGTATACCAATTTATATCGTGTCTGGAAAGACAAGCGCTTGGAGAATCAGTTGCGTAATTTGATACGTATTTTCCTTGACAAGATTCTGGACCGTAAAACAGGTCATCTGAATCTTTTCTTTGAGGAAGATTGGCTGAATAAGTATCATATCTATTCGTATGGCCATGACATTGAGGCTTCCTGGTTGTTGCATGAAGCGGCATTGGTTTTAGGTGATGCAGGACTGTTGAAGGAGGTTGAAGAATGGGTGGTGCGGATTGCTCAGGCTGCCGATGAGGGATTAAATGCTGACGGTAGTATGATTTACGAAAATTTCCTTGATAGACAGCATATTGATCGGGAATGTCATTGGTGGGTGCAGGCCGAGAATGTCGTTGGACATGTAAACTTATATCAGCATTTTCAGGATGAAAAGGCATTGGAAATAGCCGGAAAAACCTGGAATTTCATTTGTGAACATCTGATAGATCGCCAGGGAGGTGAATGGTATTGGAGTTGTTACGAAGACGGTACTGTCAATACTAAAGATGATAAAGCCGGTTTTTGGAAATGTCCGTATCATAACGGACGAATGTGTATGGAAATCATTGAACGTTTTTCATAGTTATAGGTAAGGCAGCTGGCATAGAATAACCGGATTTTATTCCGGAGAATCTTGATACTGAATATGTCAGTTGTTCATATATTGTTAGGGATACATAATTTGGTGGTTAAACCTGAGGCGCTCGCGAAGAGTTCCTCAGGTTTTTTATTAATAATTTATAAAAATGAAATAAATACACTATAATTTTGCGGTACAGGATATTATTTGTATCTTTGTGCCGAGATGGATGAAAGGTGGAGGGGCATTAAGCTCCTTTTTTTGTTCTTAATAGTTAATACATGATAGATAAAAACATTGTAACCCGGATAGTAAACGAGTGGCTGGAAGGTAAAGATTACTTTTTGGTAGATGTTACAGTGAGTCCGGATGACAAAATTGTAGTTGAAATCGACCATGCCGAAGGAGTGTGGATTGATGATTGTGTGGAACTGAGCCGTTACATCGAGTCGAAATTGAACCGTGAAGAAGAAGACTATGAACTAGAAGTCGGTTCAGCGGGTATCGGTCAGCCGTTTAAGGTACTGAAACAGTATGAAATCCATATCGGAAAGGATGTGGAAGTACAGACCAAGGATGGTAAGAAATGGACCGGTGTACTGACAGAGGTCACTAGTGACAATTTTACCATTGTAATACAGGTAAAGGTCAAGGAAGAAGGGGCTAAACGACCGAAAATGGTGGAACAAAGTGTTACTTTCACGTACGATGAAATAAAATATACCAAATACTTAATCAGCTTTAAATAAGATTATGGCTAAAAAAGAAGAAACTGTCAGTCTGATTGACACATTCTCGGAATTCAAGGAACTGAAGAATATAGACCGCACCACGATGGTGAGTGTATTGGAAGAATCTTTCCGTAGTGTGATAGCGAAGATGTTCGGTACAGACGAGAACTACGATGTGATTGTGAATCCGGATAAGGGCGATTTTGAAATTTACCGGAACCGTACAGTCGTAGCCGATGACGAACTGACGAACCCTAATATGCAGATTTCTCTGACAGAGGCTCGAAAGATTGATGCTTCATACGAAGCGGGTGAGGAAGTAACCGATCAGGTATTCTTTGAAAAATTTGGTCGTCGTGCCATCCTGAATTTGCGGCAGACATTGGCTTCCAAGATTCTTGAACTGGAGAAGGACAGTCTGTACAATAAGTATATCGATAAGGTAGGTACCATTATCAGCGCAGAGGTTTATCAGATCTGGAAGAAAGAAATCCTGCTTCTCGATGACGAAGGTAATGAACTGCTGTTACCGAAGACTGAACAGATTCCGAGTGATTTCTACCGGAAAGGTGAAACAGCCCGTGCTGTTGTGGCTCGTGTGGACAACAAGAATAACAATCCGAAAATTATCCTGAGCCGTACATCTCCAATGTTCTTGCAGCGTCTGTTTGAACAGGAAGTACCGGAAATCAATGACGGATTGATTACGATTAAGAAAATTGCTCGAATCCCAGGTGAACGAGCCAAGATTGCAGTAGAATCTTATGATGATCGTATTGACCCGGTCGGAGCCTGTGTAGGTGTGAAAGGCTCGCGTATCCATGGCATCGTACGTGAATTGCGAAACGAGAATATTGATGTCATTAACTATACATCGAATATTCAACTTTTTATTCAGCGTGCGTTGAGTCCTGCCAAGATTTCATCCATCGTCATGCATGAGGAAGAAAAGAAGGCAGAGGTATATCTGAAACCGGAAGAAGTGTCACTGGCTATCGGTAAGGGAGGTATGAATATCAAGTTGGCCAGTATGCTGACCGAATATACCATTGACGTATATCGTGAATTGGATGAAAATGCAACTGATGAGGATATCTATCTGGATGAATTCAAGGATGAAATCGATGATTGGGTAATCAATGCCATCAAGAGTATCGGCATCGATACTGCCAAAGGTGTATTGAATGCTCCACGTGAAATGCTGATTGAGAAGGCAGACTTGGAAGAAAACACGGTAGATGATGTGTTGAGAATTTTGAAAGCGGAGTTCGAAGAAGAATAAGCGATACGTTCTGTCCCCTGAACGGTTAAGGATCTGTGGCGATTCAGTATTTTGTTGCCTGGTCTTTTGTGTGCATGAACTTTTTCCCGAACTCTATTAAAAACTGAAGAAATTATGACGATTAGATTGAATAAAGTAACAAGAGACTTGAATGTAGGAATAGCGACGGTAGTAGACTTTTTGCAGAAAAAAGGCTATACCATAGATGCTAATCCCAATGCCAAAATAACCGATGAACAGTATGCTGCGCTAGTAAAAGAGTTCAGCAAGGATAAACATCTGAAGATGGAGTCGGAAAAAATCATTCAGGAAAGACAGAACAAAGACCGTAACAAGGCTTCTGTCTCTATCGATGACCTGAAGTCGGAGTCAAAGACTTCAACTTCGGATACCATTGAGACAGTAGTTCCCGAAGATGTACGTCCGAAATTCAAACCGGTAGGTAAAATTGATTTGGACAGTCTGAATAAGAAAAAAAAGGTAAAACCGGCTGTTGTGGAGCCTGCTACAGAACAGACAGCTCAGGAAACGCCTGCGCAGCCAGAACCTGTCAAGATAGAGGTAGAAGCAGAAAAGGCGACCCGTCCTGAACCGGTTGTCGAGGAAGTGAAGAAACCGGAACCACAAGAAGTGAAAGAAGAACTTAAACAGCCGGAGATAAAGGCAGAAGATATCAAACCAGAGCCGATGGAAGAAAAGAAACAAGAAAACCCGGATGTACAGTCCGCCCAAAAGAAAGAGGACGAGGTATTCAAAATCCGTCCTACCGAATTCAAATCGAAAATCAATGTGGTAGGTCAGATTGACCTGGCTGCATTGAATCAATCTACCCGCCCGAAAAAGAAATCGAAAGAAGAAAAACGTAAAGAGCGGGAGGAAAAGGATAAGCAACGCCAGGAACAGCGCAAACAGATGAAAGACGCTATTATCAAGGAAATCAGAAAAACCGATGATAAAGGGGATAAGGCTGGACTGGAGGATGCTGCGAAGAAGAAGAAACGCAACCGTATCAACAAGGAACGGGTTGACATCAATAACCCCGGTGCTGTCAGCGCCAGTGTGAACGCAGGTGCTGCACGTAATGAAAAATCCGGTAAGAACAATGCTTCCAGTCAAGGTGGAGGAAAGCACAACAAGGACCGTTTCAAGAAACCGGTGGTAAAACAGGAAGTCAGCGATGAAGATGTAGCTAAACAGGTGAAGGAAACGCTGGCCCGCCTGACAAATAAGGGAAAGAATAAGGCAGCCAAGTACCGTAAGGAAAAACGTGAACAGTTGCAGAACCGCCAGATGGAGCAGGAAGAACTCGAACAGGAAGAAAGCAAGGTGTTGAAACTGACAGAGTTCGTTACTGCCAACGAATTGGCAAACATGATGGATATTTCAGTGACTCAGGTTATTTCTACCTGTATGAGCGTTGGACTGATGGTATCTATCAACCAGCGTCTGGATGCTGAAACCATCAACCTGGTAGCAGAAGAATTTGGATACAAGACAGAATATGTAAGTGCAGAAGTTGCACAGGCCATCGAAGAAGAAGCCGATGCTGAAGAAGACCTGCAGGCACGTGCGCCGATTGTTACAGTCATGGGACACGTAGACCACGGTAAGACTTCGTTGCTTGACTATATCCGTAAGGCCAATGTGATTGCCGGTGAGGCCGGAGGTATCACACAGCACATCGGTGCCTATAACGTGAAGCTGGAAGACGGCCGACGCATCACCTTCCTTGATACTCCGGGTCACGAGGCATTTACCGCGATGCGTGCCCGTGGTGCGAAGGTTACCGACGTGGTAATCGTCATTGTGGCTGCCGATGATAATGTCATGCCACAGACCAAGGAAGCTATCAACCATGCGATGGCTGCCGGTGTACCTATCGTATTTGCCATCAACAAGATTGATAAACCGAATGCCAATCCGGACAAGATTAAGGAGGAACTGGCTGCCATGAACTTCCTGGTAGAAGAATGGGGCGGCAAGTACCAGTCTCAGGATATCTCGGCCAAGAAGGGTATCGGTGTGAAGGAACTGCTCGAAAAAGTGTTGCTCGAAGCCGAAATGCTGGATTTGAAAGCAAATCCGAACCGTAAGGCTACCGGTTCCATCATCGAATCTTCATTGGATAAGGGACGTGGTTATGTAGCGACTGTACTGGTTTCCAACGGTACATTGCATGTCGGTGATATCGTGTTGGCCGGAACTTCTTACGGTAAGGTGAAAGCTATGTTCAACGAACGTAACCAGCGTCTGAAAGAAGCCGGTCCTTCTGAACCGGTATTGATTCTGGGATTGAACGGCGCTCCGGCGGCAGGTGATACTTTCCATGTATTCGATACAGATCAGGAAGCACGTGAAATCGCCAACAAGCGTGAACAGTTGGCTCGTGAACAGGGCTTGCGTACTCAGAAGATGTTGACACTCGATGAAGTAGGACGCCGTTTGGCTTTGGGTGACTTCCACGAACTGAACATCATCGTGAAGGGTGACGTGGACGGTTCTGTAGAAGCGTTGAGCGATTCACTCATCAAGTTGTCTACCGAACAGATTCAGGTCAATGTCATCCATAAGGGTGTAGGACAGATTTCCGAATCCGATGTTTCATTGGCGGCTGCTTCCGATGCCATTATCGTAGGTTTCCAGGTTCGTCCGTCAAGCAATGCTGCGAAACTGGCCGAACAGGAAGGTGTAGATATCCGCAAGTATTCTATCATCTACGATGCCATCGAAGAAGTCAAGGCTGCGATGGAAGGTATGTTGGCACCGACATTGAAGGAACAGGTGACCGCTACCATCGAAGTGCGTGAGGTATTCAACATCAGCAAGGTGGGTATGGTAGCCGGAGCAATGGTGAAGACCGGTAAGGTGAAACGTTCCGACAAGGCTCGTCTGATTCGTGACGGTATCGTTATCTTTACAGGTAACATTAATGCCTTGAAGCGTTTCAAGGACGATGTGAAGGAGGTAGGTACCAACTTCGAGTGCGGTATCAGCCTGACCAACTGTAATGACCTGAAGGTAGGCGATATCATTGAAACTTACGAAGAAGTAGAAGTGAAGCAGACATTGTAATTGAATATAATTTATAAGATAGGTAGACGCAGGTTACGCTGATTCCACGCTTTCTTATTTTTATAAAAGGAAGTCCGTGTAGTCTGTGTGGTCTGCGTCTATTCTTTATGAACGAACGAAACAAATGACTACACTCGATTGGATAATTGTCATCGTATTGGGATTGGGAGCTGTCCAGGGATTTATGAAAGGATTTGTCTCTCAGGTTATTTCCATCGTAGGATTGATTGCCGGTCTGTTGGTGGCCCGTGCTTTGTTCGGCGTAGTGGGAGAGCGGTTGGCTACTGAAATCGGTACCTCTGTGACGGTGGGTCAGATTCTGGCCTTTATCCTGATTGGTATCATTGTTCCCTTGGGATTGTCCATCGCGGCCTCTCTGCTTACAAAGGTATTGAATGTCATCAGTCTGGGATGTATCAACCGGTGGTTGGGCTCCGGAGTGGGGCTTATCAAATATGCTTTGCTGGTAAGCATGGCTATCCGTCTGATTCAGTTCATCGATGCGGATAATACACTGATGCAGTCAACCACCAAGCAGGAATCTGTGTTGTATTATCCGATGGAACGTTTCTCGAGCGTGTTCTATCCGGCCTTCAAGTCGGTAGCCGAACAGCTGATGGATGCTCCTACTTACAATGATATGGATTTACTCTGAAAAATATTCAAGTGATTAGATATAGATAATTCAGTTATTAACTTAAAATAGATATGCAGCTAGAACCCAATAAATATGTGAAGGAACTGACGCAGGAGAAGTATAAATATGGCTTCACTACGGATGTTCATACAGATATTATCGAAAAGGGATTGAACGAAGATGTGGTACGGCTCATTTCGGAGAAGAAAGGAGAACCGGAATGGTTGCTGGACTTCCGTCTGAAGGCTTATCGCTACTGGTTGACGTTGGAAATGCCTACCTGGGCACACCTCACCATCCCTGAAATCGATTACCAGGCTATCTCTTATTATGCCGATCCGACCAAGAAGAAGGAAGGCCCGAAGAGCATGGATGAGGTAGACCCTGAACTGATCAAGACATTCAATAAATTAGGAATTCCGTTGGAAGAGCAGATGGCACTGAGCGGGATGGCGGTAGACGCCGTCATGGACTCGGTATCGGTCAAGACGACTTTCAAGGAAACCTTGATGGAGAAAGGTATCATCTTCTGTTCTATCAGCGAGGCGGTACGTGAACACCCGGACCTGGTAAAGAAATACCTGGGCTCCGTAGTGGGTTACCGTGATAACTTTTTTGCAGCCTTGAACTCGGCTGTATTCAGTGACGGTTCGTTCGTCTATATCCCGAAAGGTGTCCGTTGTCCGATGGAACTGTCAACGTATTTCCGTATCAATGCAGCGAATACCGGACAGTTCGAGCGTACATTGATTATTGCCGATGATGACAGCTATGTGTCTTATCTGGAAGGATGTACAGCTCCGATGCGTGATGAAAACCAGTTGCATGCCGCCATCGTAGAGATTGTGGTGCTTGACCGGGCCGAGGTGAAGTATTCTACTGTACAGAACTGGTATCCGGGTGATGCCGAAGGTAAGGGAGGTGTCTATAACTTCGTGACGAAACGCGGTAACTGTAAGGGTGTAGACAGCAAACTGTCATGGACTCAGGTGGAAACCGGTTCGGCCATTACCTGGAAATATCCAAGTTGTATTCTGACCGGCGACAATGCGGTGGCAGAATTTTATTCAGTAGCCGTGACCAATAATTATCAGCAGGCTGATACGGGTACGAAGATGATTCATCTGGGTAAAAACACTCGTTCTACCATTGTAAGTAAAGGTATCAGTGCCGGAAAGAGCCAGAATTCCTACCGGGGACTGGTGCGGGTGGCCGAACGTGCCGAGAATGCCCGTAACTACAGCCAGTGCGATTCCTTGCTGTTGGGAAGCCAGTGTGGGGCCCATACCTTCCCGTATATGGATATCCACAACGAGACGGCAGTGGTGGAACATGAGGCTACTACCTCTAAGATTTCGGAAGACCAGTTGTTCTATTGCAACCAGCGTGGTATCAATACGGAAGATGCCATCGGCTTGATTGTGAACGGGTATGCCAAGGAAGTCATCAACAAGCTGCCGATGGAGTTTGCTGTGGAAGCCCAGAAACTGTTGTCTATTTCTCTGGAAGGAAGTGTGGGATAAGCGTATTTGATTACATCAACGATTAACGGAAAAAGAACTATGTTAGAAATAAAGGATTTACATGCCAACATCAACGGCAAAGAGATATTGAAAGGCATTAATCTGACAGTCAAGTCAGGTGAGGTACATGCCATCATGGGACCGAACGGTTCCGGTAAAAGTACGTTGAGTAACGTACTGGTCGGTCATCCGGCTTATGAAGTGACCAAAGGTTCTGTGACATTCGATGGTAAGGACTTGCTGGCTTTGAGCCCGGAAGACCGCAGTCACGAAGGACTGTTCCTTTCTTTCCAGTATCCAGTAGAGATTCCGGGGGTAAGTATGGTGAATTTCATGCGTGCGGCTGTCAATGAACAGCGTAAGTACAAAGGACTTCCGGCATTGACTGCCAGTGAATTCCTCAAGCTGATGCGCCAGAAACGGGAAATCGTGGAACTGGACAGCAAGCTGGCCAACCGTTCTGTGAATGAAGGCTTCTCGGGAGGTGAAAAGAAACGCAACGAGATTTTCCAGATGGCTATGCTGGAACCGAAACTGAGTATCCTGGATGAAACAGACTCCGGACTGGATATCGATGCTTTGCGTATCGTGGCCGAAGGTGTGAACAAGCTGAAGACTCCGGAAACCAGCTGCATCGTGATTACACACTACCAGCGTCTGTTGGATTACATCAAACCGGATATCGTACACGTCTTGTACAAAGGACGTATCGTTAAGACGGCAGGTCCGGAACTGGCACTTGAACTGGAAGAGAAAGGTTACGACTGGATTAAGAAAGAACTAGGAGAATGATTTCTCAGACGCAGATGACGCGGATAACGCAGATTTTATATTTTTATAATGGTGCAATTGACTCAAGCAGATAAAACGGAAGCAATTATAAGTGCATTCTATGAGGTATATAATACTTTAGGATATGGTTTCATTGAAAATGTATATCAGAATGCCTTATTCAAGGAGTTGAATCGTAGAGGAATTCCTTGTGTTGCTCATCCTAAGATAACTGTTTACTATAAAGGTGAAACCGTTGGTTTCTACGAGGCTGACATTATAGCTTATGGGTCTGTTATATTAGAACTGAAAGCAGTTTCCACCTTGTGCGAGAGCCATGAACTCCAATTGGTGAATTACTTGAAAGCTACTGATATAGAAATAGGACTGTTGCTTAATTTCGGCCCAAAGCCAGAAGTAAAGAGAAAGGTTTTTTCTAAATATTATCGTGAACAGTTGAAGAAAGGAATAGATTCCGTGTCATCCGTGTTATCTGCGTCAAAAGATTATTAAAGACAGAAGAATTATGAAAGCAGAACAGCAATATATAGACCTTTTTACGCAGTATGAGGCGATGATTTGCCAGCATAGCGCAGAAGCGTTGAATGCACCCCGTGCCAAAGCTTTTGCCGATTTCGAAGCGCTGGGATTTCCGACCCGTAAGCAGGAAAGGTACAGATATACGGAGGTGAGCAAGTATTTTGCTCCAGATTACGGGTTGAATCTGAACAGACTGCAGATTCCGGTGAATCCGTATGAAGTATTCAAATGTGATGTTCCGAATATGAGTACATCACTGTATTTCGTGGTCAATGATGCGTTCGACAAGCACGACCATCCTACGGCCCAATTGCCGGAAGGAGTGATTTTCGGCAGTCTGAAGGAGGTAGCGGAAACTCATCCGGAACTGGTGAAGAAGTACTACGGCAAGCTGGCCGATACTTCGAAAGACGGAGTGGTCGCTTTCAATACCATGTTTGCGCAGGACGGGGTACTGATGTACATCCCCAAGAATATGGTACTGGAAAAACCGATTCAGCTGGTCAATATCCTGCGTGCCGATGTGAATTTCCTGGTGAACCGCCGTATCCTGATTATCGTAGAAAGCGGTGCGCAGGCCCGTCTGTTAATCTGCGACCATGCCATGGACGATGTAAACTTCCTGTCTACTCAGGTGATTGAAGCTTATGTAGGCGAGAATGCTGTATTCGACCTTTATGAATTGGAAGAGACACACAACAGTACGGTACGTTTCAGTAAGCTGTATGTGAACCAGGAGGCCGGCAGCAATGTTCTATTGAATGGTATGACGCTGCACAACGGTACTACCTGCAATTCGGCAGATGTGACGTTGGCAGGACCGGGCGCAGAAGTAAACTTGTGCGGAATGGCTATTGCCGACAAGAACGAACAGGTGGACAACAGTACATTCATTGACCACAAGGCATCCGACTGTACCAGCAACGAGCTGTTCAAGTATGTGCTCGATGACCAGGCGGTCGGCGCTTTTGCCGGAAAGGTCCTGGTGCGTGAAGGGGCTCAGCGTACTTCTTCTCAGCAGACCAACCGGAACATCTGTGCTACCCGCGAGGCACGCATGTATACCCAGCCTCAGCTGGAAATCTATGCGGACGATGTGAAATGTTCGCATGGAGCGACAGTAGGCCAGTTGGACGAAGGGGCCTTGTTCTATATGCAGCAGCGTGGTATCAGCCTGAAGGAAGCTCGTCTGCTTCTGATGTTCGCTTTCGTGAACGAAGTTATCGACCACATCCGGATGGACGCGTTGAAAGACCGTCTGCATCTGCTGGTAGAGAAACGTTTCCGTGGCGAATTGAACAAGTGTCAGGGATGTGCGATTTGTAAGTAATTTGTTTTGTAGAAAAGAAGGAAGGATTATGTACGATATACAGAAAATACGGGAAGATTTCCCGATACTGTCACGGACCGTGTATGACAAGCCGTTGATTTACCTGGATAATGGAGCTACCACTCAGAAGCCGCGTTGCGTAGTGGATGCGATGGTGGATGAATATTATTCAGTGAATGCGAATGTACACCGGGGTGTACATTTCCTTTCGCAGCAGGCTACCAACCTGCATGAGGCTTCGCGTGAAACTGTCCGTCGCTTCATCAACGCACGCAGTACTTCCGAAATTGTCTTTACGCGCGGAACTACCGAAAGTATCAACCTGGTGGCTGCAACATTTGCAGACAGTCAGATGAAGGAAGGCGACGAGGTGATAGTTTCTGTCATGGAACACCATAGCAACATCGTTTCCTGGCAGCTTCAGGCCGCCCGTAAAGGGATTGTGCTGAAAGTGATTCCGATGAACGATAAAGGTGAACTCTTGCTCGACGAATACGAGAAACTGTTCTCGCCACGCACCAGACTGGTTTCGGTCACTCATGTATCGAATGTACTGGGTACCATCAATCCGGTGAAGAAGATGATTGAGATGGCGCATGCCCATAACGTGCCTATTCTGATAGATGGGGCACAGGGAATCCCTCACATGAAAGTGGACGTTCAGGACCTGGATGCCGATTTTTATGTTTTCAGCGGTCACAAGGTGTATGGTCCTACGGGAGTGGGTGTATTGTACGGAAAGGAAGCATGGTTGGACAAACTGCCTCCGTATCAGGGGGGAGGAGAGATGATTCAGAACGTCAGTTTCGAGAAGACTACTTTCAATGAGCTGCCGTTCAAGTTCGAAGCCGGTACTCCTGATTATATCGGGACTACAGCTTTGGCAAAGGCTTTGGACTATGTGTCTGCTATCGGTATGGAGAACATTGCGGCTCATGAACATGAGTTGACTGTGTACGCCATGCAGCGGCTGAAAGAAATCCCGGAAATGCGTATTTTCGGAGAGGCTGAACATAAAGGTGGGGTCATCTCCTTCCTGGTAGGCAACATTCACCATTTCGATATGGGAACGTTGCTGGATCGTCTGGGTATTGCCGTGCGTACCGGACATCATTGTGCCGAGCCGTTGATGCATCGTTTGGGCATCGAAGGAACGGTACGAGCCTCGTTCGGACTGTATACGACGAAAGAAGAAATCGATACGTTGGTAGCGGGTGTCAGCCGGGTAAGCCGGATGTTTGCCTAAACGACGTTTTATCTTATCAAAGAATCCCGGTTCCCTGATTGTGGAGCCGGGATTTTTTTATCCGAGTGAACAGAAGAATGTCACCAGAAACGGTACGCTGAAATCCACGACAAAGCCATGAAACAGCGAGACGATGACAAACTCATGTCCCGAGTAACGGGTAATGATGGGGAGAGTCGTATCCATGGTAGTAGCTCCGCCGGCAGAAATCGGGGCAAGGCTGCCGAACCAGCGTACCAGCAGTGGCGCTCCGATAAGAGTAATCAGTTCCCGGAAGATGTTGGACAAAAGGGCAACGGTCCCCAGTTCCGCTCCTTTATACGTGGTGATGAAGATACTGGAGAGTGAATAATAGCCGAATCCGGAGCCGATGGCCAGGCAGTCGGTCAGGCTGCGTCCGGGTAATACCAGCCAGGCGGCGGCTACTCCGGCCAATGTCCCTACAATGGTCAGTACCGGTAGCAGGCCCAGACGTGGGTTCAAGGCGCGGAAACTTTTCAGCGTGTCCGGTGAGTGTCCGATACTGATTCCCACACTGAACATCAGTGCGCAGAGGGCATAGAAGCTCAGTTGGCCGGAGGTCAGGCTTTCCGGTATCAGGTCGGAGATGCCACAAAGGGTTCCCAGCAGAAAAAACGAAACGATAATCAGGCTCCCTTTCATCGCTTGGCTCCTTTCCTCCGGTAAAGATAAACCCATAACAGGCGGGCGGCTATGACGCTTCCCAGGACTCCGGCTATGGCCAACACGAATGCTTCCAGCCCCAGGGCGTGCAGGTTACGTATCAAGGCTTCGTTGTGTCCTACTTCCAATCCCAGCAGAAAAAGCAGTAACCAGATGAGCCCCATGGTCAGTTGGGAAAGTCCGGGAAGTTTCCGGTTACGTAACAGAAAGCCGGTACCGATACCGGCAAACATGATTCCGATGACAATAAACATATCCGTTGTTTTTTCTGATTTCCGGACAAAGATAGGATAATAAATCGAGAGACAGACCAAGGAGGAGGAAATAAAGGCCTTCAGGGGCTTGATGAAAGGATAAAGTAAGTTTTTATGTCCTCCGTAGCGGGACTCTATGTTCTTCTTTCGGAAGATGTACGGTCTTCATCCGAAGAATGTACGTCTTTCATGGGCAGGATGTATAATTCCCCGAATTCTCCTGAAAATAACTTCCTTTCCGATTCCGATGATAAAGGTACATATTATGAAAGCGGATTCGTCCGGCAGGCTGAAAGCATAATAGCCCGAAGGACATTTGAGCATTGTCCTTCGGGCTTGCAGGTAATGGCTGAAACGGATTACTTCAGTTCTTCACCGTTTTCGTTGTAATATACGGTAGACTCTTCATTGTCCTGGTTAACCAAAACAACTTTATAAGTCTTTCCGCCTTCTTCATCTTCTTCTACAGCTGCTTCTTTTACGAGAAGGTCTGCATAATCTTTCTTGATGGCATCTTGAACGACTTGAGGAAGGTCTTTTACGTCAACCGGTTTGAACTCGTTGATGCTGGCTACAGCATATACGTTTGTACTCATGTTTCCTGCGAAGGCTACTGAAGTTCCTACTCCCATTACAAGTGCTACTGCTACAAATAACTTTTTCATGTTGCTTTTAATTTAAATGGTTAGACATTAATCTATGAGTTTTTAAGTATTCAAGTGTTACACTGATATAGTCCAAATGCGATGCCAAACTTTTTTGATGGAAATAATCGGCTGGTTTTCAGCTACGGACGAAAAATGATTGAAAATGCCAAATCTTGAAAGTGTGTAACTATTCCTCAAAAAACTGTAGAAACTGTGTACGAATCTACAAGGTTTAATGAATATAAACTCTTGATTGATAAGTGTTTAATATATTCTTGTGGACAGCATATCCCCGTTTGAACCTATCTTTGATAAGCTTCTCACTATGACACAGATAGGTTGATGTCGGCTTTTATGGATTTGGATTCCGGGTCCCTGTTTTATGAAATGTTTGTAAAATGTAAATAAAATGTACTCGCAGGTTCGGAGCGTGTCTGCACTGAGGCTCCTGAAAGCATTGCCCGTTACCTTATGAACCGCCCCTGTAGATAACTTTTTCATAACTCCTTATTAATATATATCCGCTTTCCAGGAGAAAGCCGTACCTTTGCAGTCCCAAAAATTAAAGGAGAGGAGAACGCATGTTATTACCCTATATGCACGAAAATCTGGTGGAAGCTGGCTGTGATGAGGCCGGCCGTGGATGTCTGGCCGGAGCGGTATATGCGGCGGCTGTCATTCTGCCGCATGATTTCCGCAACGAATTGCTGAATGATTCCAAGCAACTGACAGAGAAGCAGCGCTATGCACTACGTGAGGTTGTCGAGCGGGAAGCGTTGGCGTGGGCAGTAGGTGTAGTGACTCCCGAAGAGATTGACCGCATCAACATCCTGAATGCTTCATTTTTGGCAATGCATCGGGCGGTCGATCAGTTGAAGCTGCGTCCTGAACATTTGCTGATAGACGGTAACCGGTTCAAAAAGTACCAGGATGTACCTCATACGACGGTCGTAAAGGGGGATGGAAAGTATATGGCCATTGCTGCCGCTTCGGTGTTGGCAAAGACCTATCGGGATGACTATATGAACAGGCTGGCTGAAGAATATCCACAGTACGACTGGGATAGTAACAAGGGATATCCCACTAAAAAACATCGGGAAGCTATCCGGTTATATGGAACAACTCCTTATCACCGAATGAGTTATAATTTGTTGGGCGACGGACAGCTGTCGTTTGACTTCAAATAACCGTAAGGAATTATAAACCGAAGAAATGAACAGCCTGTTAATAGCAGAAAAGTTATTAACAGGCTGTTCATTTCTTGTTGTTATCTTGGGGGAGCTGTTTATTTCCTTCGGATCTTCTTGTAATACAGCATACTTTCCTTCAAACCGAAGTTGCTGGGATTGGTAAAGATAATCTTAGAGGCCAGAATGCGGTAGATGTAGCGGTTGGTTTCTTCTACCAGTTGCAGGTCGATGGATTCGTCTACCTGCTGACGTTCGAGTTCCGTACCGATGCGTCCTTGCCCGATGTTATAGGATTGGGCGACGGCTACCCAGTCCTTGAACTTGTTATAGGCGGTCTGCAGGTATCGGCAGGCGGCCTGGGTGGATTTTTCGATATCCAGCCGTTCGTCGATTTTCCGGTCTACCCGTAAGCCGTATTCCTGGGCAGTGCCTTTCATGAACTGCCAGAGTCCCAAAGCTCCCATCGGGGAACGGGCTTCCGGATTCAGTCCGCTTTCTATGACCATCAGGTACTTGAAGTCGTCCGGAATGTTGTTCTTTTCCAGAATCGGCTCAATGATGGGAAAGAAATAGTTGGCACGTTGCATCAGGGTAGATGAATGGCGTGAGAGAGAAGCCAGCTCGCGGCGTAGTTTCCGTTGGCGGTATAGCGGGTCCAGGTTGACTTCCTGTCCGCAGAAGCGCAGGACATTGGGACTGAGGAGGCTGTCGATATCGTTCATGACCGGAAAGGAAGGCGAACCCTCCAGTTCTTCTTCCGGAATAGCCGGTTCTGGGAGGCGGTCAGGTCCTTGAGCCTGAGCCGGTAGGCTGAAAAACAGGTTGGCCAACAGGCTAACCGTCAAGTAAAGTATACAATGTTTCATAAAGCAATAAACCTTCTTGTTCCTAAGGGTTTTTCAAACCGGTGCAAAGGTACTGCTTTTCCGGGGGATTTTTTATAAATCCGGACAAAAAGAGTAGGCGGTGTCTACTAAAAATCATAAAAAGTTTCGTCCATGCAACGGATATTTTGTACTTTTGTATGCCTTTATGTAAAACGAATAATTATCAACTTTTTAAATAACATAGAATTATGGCTAAGAAAGCGCTTTTAATGATTCTGGATGGTTGGGGATGTGGCGACCATCAGAAAGATGATGTAATCTTTAACACCCCGACTCCGTATTGGGACAGTCTGTTGGCTAACTATCCGCACTCAGAGCTGCAGGCAAGCGGCGAAAATGTAGGTTTGCCTGACGGTCAGATGGGTAACTCTGAAGTAGGTCACCTGAATATCGGTGCCGGACGCATTGTTTATCAGGACTTGGTGAAGATTAACCGTGCTTGTGCTGATGGCAGCATCCTGCAGAACAAGGAAATCGTTTCAGCATTCTCTTATGCAAAAGAACATGGAAAGAATATCCACTTCATGGGCTTGACTTCAAACGGTGGTGTACACTCTTCTTTGGAACATCTGTTCAAACTGTGTGACATCTCTAAAGAATACGGTCTGGAAAATACTTTTATCCACTGTTTCATGGATGGTCGTGATACCGACCCGAAGAGCGGTAAGGGTTTCATCGAACAGCTGTCTGCACACTGTGAAAAGTCTGCCGGTAAGATCGCTTCCATCATCGGACGTTTCTACGCTATGGACCGCGACAAACGCTGGAACCGTGTGAAAGAAGCTTACGATATGTTGGTGAGCGGTATCGGTAAGAAAGCTACTGATATGGTTCAGGCTATGCAGGAATCATACGATGAAGGTGTAACCGACGAATTCATCAAACCGATTGTCAACGCTAACTTCGACGGTACCATCAAGGAAGGCGATGTTGTTATCTTCTTCAACTACCGTAATGACCGTGCTAAAGAGTTGACTATCGTACTGACTCAGCAGGATATGCCGGAAGAAGGCATGAAGACTATCCCGGGCTTGCAGTACTACTGTATGACTCCGTACGATGCTTCGTTCAAGGGTGTACACATCTTGTTCGACAAGGAAAACGTTCAGAATACACTGGGCGAATACCTGGCCAACAACGGAAAGACTCAGTTGCACATTGCAGAAACAGAAAAATATGCACACGTAACCTTCTTCTTCAACGGTGGTCGTGAAACTCCGTACGATAATGAAGACCGTATCCTGGTTCCGTCTCCGAAAGTAGCAACTTACGACTTGAAGCCGGAAATGAGCGCTTACGAGGTGAAGGACAAACTGGTGGAAGCCATCAATACTCAGAAATATGACTTCATCGTTGTGAATTATGCCAACGGCGATATGGTTGGTCATACCGGTATTTACGAAGCTATCGAAAAGGCTGTTGTAGCTATCGACAACTGTGTGAAAGATACTGTTGAAGCTGCCAAAGCTAACGGTTATGAAGTTATCATCATTGCCGACCACGGAAATGCTGACCATGCTTTGAACGAAGACGGTACTCCGAACACTGCTCACTCACTGAATCCGGTTCCGTTTGTTTATGTAACCGAGAACAAGGCTGCAAAAGTAGAAAACGGTGTGTTGGCAGACGTTGCTCCTTCTATCCTGCACATCCTGGGTATGCCTCAGCCGGCTGATATGACAGGTAAGGATTTGATCAAGTAATCTCTGAACAGGATTTTTTTATGATAAGGAAGAGGAGCCTGCGGGTTCCTCTTTTTTTATTCCTGGATTTTAGCGGATTATCTTCTCCTGTCGATGTCTTTATGAATCGGATGAAATTTTAATTCGAATGCCGGGGTGTTTTTATGGAGGGAAAAATCGTATCTTTGCAGTCGGTTTTATTTTCAAAGAATGAAGTTATGAGCATGGTACAAATAGATGATGTGGTCATCAGTCTGGATGTGTTTCGTGAGAAGTTCCTGTGTAACCTGGATGCCTGTAAGGGTGAATGCTGTATAGAAGGCGACGCAGGTGCTCCGGTGGAACTAGAGGAAGTAGAGAAACTGGAGGAAGTGCTTCCGGTTATCTGGAATGAACTGTCGCCCGAAGCACGTGCGGTGATAGATAAACAGGGTGTGGTGTATACCGACCAGGATGGTGACTTGGTTACATCAATCGTGAACGGGAAAGACTGTGTCTTTACCTGTTACGATGAAAGAGGTTATTGCTATTGTGCCATCGAAAAAGCTTACAGGGAAGGACGCTGTAATTTCTATAAGCCTGTTTCCTGTCATCTGTATCCTATCCGTATCGGTGATTATGGCCCCTATAAATCAGTAAGCTATCATCGTTGGGATGTCTGTAAGGCGGCTGTACTGTTGGGCCAGAAAGAGAATGTACCTGTCTATAAGTTTCTGAAGGAACCGCTGATTCGTAAATTTGGGGAGGACTGGTATAAGGAACTGGAAAGTGTGGCAGAAGAGTTGAAGAGCCAACATTTGATTTGATTCTGTCTATTTAAGGATAATATGGAATGAAAAGAGGCTGTAGAGTTCCTTATTGTAGGAGCTTTACAGCCTTTTAGCATTTCCTTATTCTTCCAGTTTTACCCGGACGGTTTTGACTCCGCGCAGGTAGTATTTGACGGTCTTTCCGGCATTCAAAATCTGATTATTGTTGAAGCTGAATGTTTTGGTTGCCTCTTCGCAGAGATATCGTTCTCCGTCATTTCTATAGAACCTGTCTAGGCCATTGTCGTCAAGAAAATAGTTTAATTCATCCAGTGTGGAGGCAAATTGTTTTTTAAATTCTTTAGCTTCATCCATAGTGAACATTCTCCAGCCATCCAGGTGATCAATACTATATTCTTCAATGATTCCCGGCGCATCGGCTGCTAATACTCTCCATTGGTCGGGACTGATGAGGGTGGCTATAACCTCAGTCTCAGATATTGTCTCTACTTTCCATACATAGAAGTATCCCCATATTTTGTCGGCTACCGGTAATTGAGGAGCACGAAGTATGGTTTCTGTATCTACATCAGTATCATCGTTATTATTTTCGTCGGACACTTCTTCATTAAGATTAAAATCGATGCCGATACTAGGTTTCCATCCTTCTATTTCGAAAGTGCTTCCCATGGAAACTCCTTCTTGGTAGGTTCCTGTGAAATGATAAGGTTGTGCTGGCTGCAGCATGTCAGTATAGGTGTATGAATAAGTTTCGTTACCTCCTGGGCGTTTGATTGTGATGCTTAAATTGGTCCGATTACTTTCGGATGGAAAAACATAGAATGTGCCACTTTCCCAACTTTTATCAATTTGAGTGCAAGAAAAAGTGCTTGATTGGTTGTCGTTTGTATAATTACCTAGAAATGAGATACCTGAACTGATGGGAGTTACTTGTACCTCTACTCCTGTAGCGTCTTCTGGAACGGATTGGAGCGAAAAATTTAAAGCTGATACTGCATATGATAAGGCTATGTTGACTTGGGTGTTTTCTGTTAGGGAAATCTTACTTTGTCCGGATAAGAGAGGAGTCTCTATCTTAGTTTCTGTTTGTGAATGTAGAATGTCATTTATTTGTGGAGTTTCTGGTATGTCGAAAAACTCTTCTGACAGGCCTGAAAAGGCGGTAAGGGTATAGTTGCCTTTTCCTAATGTTTTGGAGAATGTTTCTTCTTTATCCACCAGTTCTTTTCTTTCTATCAGTTCACCTTCTTCGTTGAATAGAAAGACTGTCAATGGATAATACTGTTCTGTGTCTCCACTGTTACTTCTTACATTCAGACTCATCTGATATCCTTTGGAAGAGGTAGCTCCTTCCGATTCTTCTTCCAGACTGTAGCTTCCACAGGCCGACATCATGATCGTAGCAATAAGCCCACAGATCCTGAGATAGTTGTAATAACTTTGTTTCTTCATAGTAGTTTGATTTACTTTTCTGAAAGAAACGTCGGGATTCAGCAGTTTTACTTTTACAGAGTGTTAATAAACTCAAACGTATGGATATAAAAAGAGGGTGTGTCACATGGCACACCCTCTTGGTAATAGACTTTATGTCAAACGATTATTCTTCCGGAATAAGTTCGGCATGGTAAGTACCGTCTGACAGATACAATTTGATGGTATAAGTACCTGCATTGACAGCAATGTTTCCTCCGTTCAATACCAGTGCGTCCAGACTGCCTCCTAACGAAATACTCCAGGCACCATCCTGGCGGAACTTGATTTCTCCACCACTCAAGGTCGCCTTAGCTTCCAATGCTTTACTTTCTTCGTTATAGGTCAGTTGGATGTCTGAATCCCATCCGCCTGGAGTAGCATCACCTACAACACCCCATGTACAGGCTTGAAGCTTATACGTCATTTTGCTCAGGTTAACGTCTACCTGATAGAAGCCTGGTTTAGGCACGGCTATGTTACCTCCACCTTGTTCCAAGGTTCCGTTTGCTCCGCCGTAGTTCGGGTCATTCCAAGAGGTAGTTGTCATGAACTTGAATTCTGTATTCAGTTGTGCATAACCGCTGAAAGTAGTACCGGCTTCATCGCTGGCAATGATGACCGGAGCGGTGCCGTCGGTTGCCCAATCCTGGTGGTTACCTACCAGATACAGCTTGGCAGGTTCTGTTGAAACCTTAGTATAATAAGGTTTCACATTGACTTTCATTGTTTCAGAATAGCATTTGTAGGCGTCTGTTGTACTTAAGGTAGACTGTACACGTACGTATACTTCTGCTGTTGATGGGAAAGTAGCCTCATCGTACCATTCGTTCAGAAGAATCAGACTTCTGTTCAGTTCTTCTGTCTTTACATCGAATGTTGTTGAGGTATAAGTGGTCTCCAGTGTCTTGTAGGATGCCGGAGTATCACCTTCTGCTTCTGTCCAGTTGTCATCTTTGTTGATTTGGATAGAGTAGGTTAAAGGTGCACTGTAACCGTAATCGGGTGCTACACATCCCCACTGGATGGTGGAATTGGCTTCCAGATCATATACTTCGCTGGATGAAATATTCAGTTGAAATGTAGTCGGCTGTTTGATGGTAGGATTATCATCTCTGTCGCTTTCACAGGCTGTCAGTGCAAAAAGGCCTGTCAAGCAATAAGCCATTATATTCAGATGTTTCATACTTGTTTTCTTTTTTGTGATTAGTAACCCTCGTTCTGTGACATGTTAGGATTGTTGTTGATGTCTGATTCCGGAATAGGGAATACGTTATAGATATCGCTTACAGCCTGTCCGTTCTTGACTCCACCTTTCCAATCCCATAGATATTTGCTGGTAGTGAAGCTGTCGAATCGGATAAGGTCGCTGCGGCGACGTCCTTCCAGATAGAACTCACGTGCCCATTCATCCAGGATATAAGTTTCTGTCAAGTCTGCCAAAGAAGGTTGGGCTGTACATCCACGTTTGCTGCGCAAGGTCTGGATATCTTTCAGGGCAGTATTCTTGTCGTTCAGGCGGAAGCATGCTTCGGCATGTGTCAGATAGGCTTCTGCCAGACGGAACAAAGGAATATCTGTATCCGGATATTCGGTGTGGCTGGTAGCTGCACCATCGGAACGGATGTTCTGCCATTTTACGATGGACAATCCACTCTGGAAGTTTGAAATCTTGTCCGGATCGATGGTACGTTTTCCTCCTCCGGCTCCTGAATAGAACATGGCTCTGTCATCACCTGCTGCTGCAATGATATCTTCGGTGCGTACACCGTACTGTGCATCCCAAGCATCGATTTCAGCATCGTTGGCAAACTGTTCCTGGGTAGGAACTTCTACATTGTCAGGAATCATCGGAACATCACCGTTCGGGAAGAACTTGTTGACCAATGCATTGCGCGCAATCAGACATGACCAACCGTTTGTTGTTCCCATGTGAGGCATACCTCCGGTACGGGTACCGCAAATCAGATAGGTTGAACCTCCGTAGTTTCTTGTCTTGACACCGTCCTGACGAATAGGAAGGATGATTTCTTTCATTGCTTTTGCGTTCTGGTCATTGTCTGCCATGAACATCAGCTTATAGTCATCACACAGTTCATAATAACCGGAATTGATGACTTTGTCAGCATAAATCTTTGCGTTTTCGTAATCGGCTGTGCCGGTGTATACTTTGGCATTCAGATACAGACGGGCACGGAGTAACCAGTTGGCTGCTTTATCTGCACGTCCGAATGGAGCTTGTCCCGGTTCGTACATGTCGGCTTCTGATTCTTCAAGCTCTTTCTGGATGAAGTCATACAAGTCTTTTCCGCTTTTTTCTTCCGGTAAAGTTTCAGTGTCAAAATGTTCCTTGAAAGGAGCTTTACCGAAGAGATCCAGGAAATACCAATAGTGCAGAGCACGCAAGAAACGTACTTCAGAGCGTTGTCTGTTGGTTTCTGTATCATTGATTTCAGCTATCTGGTCGAGGAAGAAGTTCATTTGAGTGACATCGTAACCCAAACGTACATAAACCCATTCTGTACGTTGGCTGGAAGAGTTCCAGGACATTCCAGTGAACTGTGGAATATCCACATTGTCTTGCCATACCCATACACACTCATCAGTTGAAAGTTCCTGACAGTTGAAGGTTGTACGGTAGAATCCGGATTCTCCTTCATCCTGTCCGTCCAGGTCCGGTTTACCAGCCAGTCCTTGTTGGCCGGTCAGTCCTAACATGGCATATTGTTTCACGAATGCACTGGCCTGATCGAAAGCCGGTGATGTCTGTGGGTCGATGGAACTGATATCAAGATCATTGATACAAGATACGTTTCCCAATGCAGTCGCCATGATGAAAGCGGCTGAAAATATATGTTTAAGATATTTCTTTTTCATATTGTTCTGTTTTATCATGAATTAGAATTGTAAGCTTACACCCAACAGGAATGTCAAAGCACGTGGATACGGGTTTGAATCGATACCGCTCTGTACTTCTGGGTCAAGTCCCGGATACTTCGTAATGATGAACGGGTTCTGGCAAGTAGCATAGATACGTCCACCGATACCTTTGTAAGAAGATGACTTCAACAGGTCTTTGAATGAGTATCCCAATGTGATGTTGTCACAACGCAGGAAGGAAGCATTACGTACGAAGTAGTCACTCATATAGTATTCTCCTTGTCCAGCGAAACCTAATTCGATACTTTCCGGTGTAATATTTGAGAAAGCAGTATTAGAGAACAATCCGGAAGAACTGCTGTTTGCCTTTCCTACCAGGAAGTCATAGTAGACATAGTTGTTCAAACTGGCTCGCAGTGAGAAGCTGAAGTCCCAAGCTTTGTAGGTCATTTTTGAGGTAAGACCCATCAAGAAGTCAGCTGCCGGTTTTTTGTACATGTATTTATCAGAAGCGTTGATGATACCGTCACCATTGCGGTCTACATAGGTATTTTCAATTGGTTTACCGTTTTCATCGTATACCTGCTGATATACATAGAATGAGTTGGCCGGATATCCTACCTTGTTTGCCTGAACCTTGGTATTGTTACCTGCAGCAATGGAATTACCAGTCTCTACATAATAGTCGGCATCGTTACCACCAGTCAGTTCTGTAATTTCGTTGTGGTTCCAAGTGAAGTTATAGGTCAAATCCCACATGAAGTCTTTCGTTACAATCGGTTTAGCGTTGATAGAGAATTCTACACCATAGTTCTCTAAAGAACCGATATTTTGGTACATCTGTGCGTTGAAGTTTGTTCCTACCGGAATCTTTACTTGGTTCAACAGGTCGTTGGTGTCGCGATAGTATCCATCGATGTTACCTGCAATGCGTCCATTCAAAAAACCGAAATCAAGGCCGGCATTGTAAGTGGTAGTCTGTTCCCATTTCAGCTTTGTATTATAGGCGCTTGGACGTGTACTTGAATAGTAAGTGTCTCCAAACGGATACAATGCGGAGTTATCGCTGGTTACATACAGCGGCATATAGCCGAAGTCAGTATCAACATCCTGCTGACCAGTGATACCCCATCCTAAACGGAGTTTCAAATCAGACAAGAAATCAACATCCTTCAGGAAGTTTTCTTCCTTCAGTTTCCATCCTAAAGCCAATGATGGGAAAGTACCCCAGCGGTTGTCTTCTGCAAAACGTGAGGAAGCATCCCAACGCATGGTGAAGGTAAATAAATAACGGTTTTTCCATGCGTAGTTCAGACGTCCGAAATAGGATACCAAAGTGTTACGTGTTGCATAAGCATTTTCGGCAGCAGTCTTAATGTTGTATGCAGTATTTGCATAGCTATCCCATCCCTGAGAAGTCCAATAGCCATTGTTATGGAAGTGTTGTTCCTCACCACCGGCCATGATATCAATCATGTGGTCGTTTATATTCTTAATGTACTGGGCATAAATATTGTATGACAGGTTGTACTTGTATTGTACATCGCGTTTGGTGTCACCATAATAGTTGTTAGCAAATGAGTATGGAGAATAGATGGTGGTCTGAACACCTTCAGCATATTCACCTCCGATACTTGCATGCAAACGTAAATCCGGTAAGAAGTGGAACTTGTAGTCTACTTCGATGTTTCCTACAAAGTCGTTACTGTTGGAACGGTCGTCTTTCTGTTCCAAAGCTGCCAACGGGTTCTGTGGAGTATTCTTGTTGGCTGTATAGTTCCAGTTAGGATCGCTGAATCCGGAAGTTGCCTGATAGTTCTGATAGAAGCCGCCGAATACATCAAAGATATCGCTGTCACCATAAACGGGACGAGTCGGGTCCATTGACAGGGCTCCTCCGATAGCTGCGCCAGAGTCTGCATAGCGATTCTTTCCGTTCATGTATTTGGCATTTACATTTACTTTCAGATGGTCGTCAAAGAAAGAAGGTGCTAAGTTTACAGAAGCCGTGAAACGTTGGAAGTTAGAGGTCTTGATGATACCGTTGTTGTCACTGTATCCCAAAGAAACGCGGTAAGGAAGATTCTTGAAGCCGCCGTTGATAGATACGTGATGGTCTGTGCTTACCGCTGTACGGAAAATCTGGTCCTGCCAGTCTGTATTGGCTGTTCCCAGTGTACCCGGCATATTGTCGCCGAAAATCTGTTGTGCATAAGCACGGTATTCGTCACCGTCCAATACGTCGTATCTTTTCTGTGTTGTAGAAACAGAAACGGAACCGCTATAGCTTATTTTAGGAGCCTGTCCGCTCTTACCTTTCTTTGTCGTAATGATAATGACACCATTTGATGCACGTGAACCGTAGATGGCTGTTGCAGAAGCGTCTTTCAATACAGTGAAGGTTTCAATATCTTCCGGGTTAACCATTGACAGACCGTTAGACATACCTTTGATACCTTCGTTATCGATAGCCAATCCATCAATAACAATCAACGGGTCGTTTGATGCGTTCAGAGAAGAACCACCACGGATACGTATCTGTGCACCACCACCCGGGGTACCATCATTCGAAATTACGCTCACACCGGCTACTTTACCAGTCAACATGTCTTGGGCGTTGGTTGTGATACCTTTACTCAATTCATCCGGCTTGATAGCTGTTACTGAACCAGTGGCATCGTCTTTCTTTACAGAACCGTAACCGATGACTACCACTTCATCCAAGATTTCTGAATCGTCCTTCAGAATGACATTCATATTAGCGGCTGCAGGTAATTCTTGAGATTGGTAGCCGATAAATGAGACGACGATGATATCGCCTTTTTTGGCTTGCAGCTGGAAGTTACCGTCGAAGTCTGTGATGGTACCGTTAGTAGTTCCTTTCACTACAACATTGGCACCGATGACTGCTTCACCCGTGTTGTCTTTTACCACACCTTGCACTGTCAGGCTTTGCGCGAAAGTCTGTACAGCAATGAGCATTCCTACCACCCATAATAGCAGGAATTTGCTGGATTTCTTTAAAACTACTTTCATTTTCATATTATTAAATTAAAAGTTAGGGAATCTCATTTCTTATAAAAATACCTATTGAAAACACACAACCTTTGTTACCTAACGATTTGATTATCCCTATTGAACCTAAATTATTTGTTGATTTCTTTGATTGATATGGCATAACCTCCACCTACGGCTGCAGTCAGTTTCAGTTTGCTCTTGTTCGTTACTTTTTTCTTTGTAATCGTATATGCCTGAGGATTCTTGTCCCAGCTTGCATCTTTAGCGTCTGCGTAGATGGTTGCTTCATATTTCTTCCCCGGAGTCAGAAAATCCAGTGACAAATCAGATACGTGTCCGTTGTAACCGGCTGTGCATCCTACGTACCAGTCATTGGTTCCTTTGGCACGGCGGGCAATTGTAATGTATTCACCCGGTTCTGCTTCCAGATATTTGCTTTCATCCCAGTCGATGGCTACATCTTTGATGAATTGGAAAGCGTCCATGAAACGTTCATAGTTTTCAGGAATGTCGGCTGCCATCTGTAAAGGACTGTACATAGTAACATATAACGCTAATTGGCGTGCTATTGTTGTACGGACACGTGAATGATTGCTTGGGTTCATCTTGCTGCAATCGGTTTCGAAGATACCCGGGGTATAATCCATCGGGCCACCAATCAATCGTGTGAACGGCAGGATTGTGGTATGGTTTACATTATTACCACCGAATGATTCATATTCTGTACCACGTGCAGATTCGTTGCCTATCAGGTTCGGGTATGTACGGCACAGACCTGTCGGACGGACGGCTTCGTGTGCGTTGACCATCAGTTTGTAGTCGGCGGCTTTGGTCACTGCATGCAAGTAGTGGTTTACCATCCATTGTCCGTAATGGTGTTCACCGCGTGGAATGATATCACCTACGTAACCGCTCTTTACAGAGTTGTATCCGTTGTCTACCATGAACTGGTATGCTTTGTCCATGTGACGTTCGTAGTTGCGGACAGACGCTGAAGTTTCGTGGTGCATCATCATCTTGACGCCCTTACTTGCAGCATAGCGATGTATTTCCTTAACATCGAAGTCTGGATAAGGAGTTACGAAATCGAATACATAATCCTTGCTCTTACCGAACCAGTCTTCCCAGCCTTCGTTCCAGCCTTCTACCAGTACGGCGTCAAATCCATTGGCAGCGGCAAAATCGATATAGCGTTTTACATTGGCTGTATTGGCTGAATGTTTGCCGTTCGGTTTGGTCTTGGTATAGTCTGTTTCTCCCAGTCTTACGCTGGCCAGTTCGTCTGTGTAAGCCCATGAACCTTTTCCGGTAATCATGTCCCACCATACGCCGACGTATTTCACCGGTTTAATCCATGATGTATCGGTGTACTTGCACGGGTCGTTCAGGTTCAATGTAATGCGTGAAGCCAGGATGTTGCGGGCGTCGTCACTTACAATGACTGTACGCCATGGAGAGTGACAAGGAGTCTGCATGTAGCCTTTGTCTCCTTTGGCATCGGGTGTCAGCCAGGATTCGAAGACTAAATTCTTGTCGTCCAGATTCAGGTGCATACAAGAATAGTTCACCAGGGCCGCTTCATGCAGGTTGATGTAAAGTCCGTCATCGGTCTTCATCATCAAAGCAGTCTGTACACCGGTAGGAGAGAAGACTGTCTGTGAAGAGTTCGGAGTAACTGCCTTTTTCATCAGTTCTCTGATTTCTGACAGGCGTGAAGTGGTATAGTCGTATTCTTGGGTATCGTAGTCGCCCGGAATCCAATAGGCCGTATGGTCACCGCTCATGGCGAACTGGCTGTGTTCTTCCTTAATGACGAAATAGTTCAGGTTCTTCTGTTGTGGAAATTCATAACGGAAACCCAGACCGTCGTCAAACAGGCGGAATCGGATGACCATGCAGCGGTCGTTCGATGGCTGGTTTAATGTAACCTCAAGCTCGTTGTAATGATTTCTGATGGAACTTTCCTCTCCCCATACCGGATGCCATGTCTCATCGAAAGTACTGGTTTTTGTATCTTGGATGGTGAAGCCACTCATCAGGTTGGTCTTTTCATCCAATTGGTCTCTGTCTGTACGTGGAGTCGCTTCGAAATCGGTTTGTTTGTCGGCATTCTCTTTTTTCAGTTCCAGACCTAGCGTACTCGGTTTGATGACGGCTTTTCCTTTAAAGAAGAGGTCGTATGTGGGAGCACCTGCCTGATTCAGGCTGAAGTTCATCACCAGGTTACCGTCGGGTGATGTCAGCTTTTGTGCCTGTGCGACCAAAGCCATGCAGAACAAAGCTGCAAAGGTGAGATGTTTTTTAATATTCATACGTTTTTCTGGTATTAAGGTTAACTGATTTCTCATTTGTTCCACAAATTTAAAACTATAGAAATCAGTTTGACCGTATTAGAACAAAAATATAAAAATATAGAAAGGATACCTATTGATAATCTCTTGTCTAATAATTAACTATGTGTTTTACTCTTTGATGAGAATATAAAAATCCTAGAATGTAAGTATAAGCGTTTCCCGTGGGCTTAAGGATAATTTTTCGCCCAAGCTTATCTGTTTTCCACTTAAGAAGTCAGTACTGCTTGCTTTGGGCAGGATTTCACGGTACGGGGTCAGATTCAACTCTTGAGCCTTGTCGGTTCCGTTCATGATCACTACAACAGATTTTCCTTGGTAGCTGCGTTCGTATACGTAAGTACCATTGGCGATGGAGTAGTGTTTCAGACTTCCTTTACCGATGACATCGTTATTCTTACGCCAGTTGAGCAGTTTCTTGGTATATTCGAAGGCTTCGTTCTGTAACTCGGTACGTCCGGCAGCTGTGAAAGCATTTACTTTATCGCCTGGCCATCCGCCCGGGAAGTCTTTACGCAATGTGCCGTCTCCGTCTCCTTTGTCACCAAACATCAGAATTTCAGTTCCGTAATAAATCTGAGGAATACCACGGGTAGTCAGCAGGAAGGCCAGCGCTTGTTTGTAACGGGTAAGATTCTTCAGCTGTTCTTCTTTCTGGTAGAAGCGGGAAGTGTCATGATTATCAAGGAATATTAACAAGTTCATCGGGTTGGCATATACCAGGTCTTGAGTCTGATAGTCATACAGGTGGTACAGTCCGTTTGCCCAGTCATTAGTTTCTTCATCAAAGGCCGTATTCATCAATGCCTGAAGCGGAAAGTCCATGACAGTCGGAAGGTTAGAATTTTTCGGATAGGCCAGTTTACTGTCTTTCTGCCAATAAGATACCAATACGTTGCTGTTCAACCATGTCTCGCCTACAATGTTGAAGTGCGGATATTCATCCAGAACTTCTTTACACCAGGTAGACATGAAGTCGTAGTCGGCATACGGATGTGTATCCTGGCGGATACCGTTGATACCTGTTGATTCAATCCACCAGATACTGCTTTGAATCAGGTAGCGGGCAACGTGTCTGTTGCGTTGGTTGAAGTCAGGCATTTCGAGGGTGAACCAGCCGTCGGTAGCGATTTTCTTTTCGTATTGGCTGGCGTGTATATCCATGACGCTAGCCGTTTTATATGAAGTTTGTACGTAGCTTGATTTGAAATTGAACCAATCTTTGGATGGTTTGTCTTTGAATAAATAGTTTTCGCTACCGCAGTGGTTGAAGATCATGTCCATAACCACTTTCAGGTTCTTATTATGTGCTTGTTCTACCAGATTCTTGAAGTCTTCATTTCCTCCGAAACGGCGGTCGGCCTGATAATAATCGGTGATGGCGTAGCCGTGGTAAGAGCCGTTTTTCATGTCATTTTCCTGAGTCGGATTCAGCCAGATGGCAGTCACTCCCAAATCGGCGATGTAGTCCAGATGGTCGGTGATACCTTTCAAGTCGCCTCCGTGACGTCCGTATTGTTCATTACGGTCGGCTTTGTTTTCCAGCATACCTGGAACCACGTCGTTATCCGGGTTACCGTTGGCGAAACGGTCCGGCATAATCAGGTATAATACATCGCTGGATGTGAATCCTTGGATGTCGCTTCCTTTTCTCGTACGTTGTCTCAGTTCATACGGGATTGTTGTCAAATCTTTTCCTTGTTTTAACTGGATGTTGAATGCTTGTGGAGCGGCTTCCGACAGGTCGACATACAGGAGCAGGTAATTGGGGTTCTCCTGTCTGACAACTTCCTTCAGCATTACATCCTTACTAGATAAAGTTACATCAGATGATCCGATGTTGTCACCGTACAATAGAATCTGTAACTCGGGATTTTTCATTCCCGCCCACCAATAAGTAGGTGCTACCTTGTGGATGGTGGCAGCATGTACGGCAGTCTTGAATCCTAGAAAGCTTAACAGTGCCATGACAATAAGAAGTGTTCGTTTCATGATAATTGATTTTTTGGTTTTTACAAATGTATAAGGTTTCTTTTCCTAATGCACCTCTTGAAATAAAAATATAAAGGTTTTAAGATGAGAACTGATTGATAATCAGAACTTCTCTTGGAGACTAAGATACGAATAATATAAATAATTTGAAAGATAAACAAGGGTTTATTTTGTTTTTAAGATGTTATTTTGTACGTTTGCAGGAACCTAACGATGACAAAAATCCTATGAAAAAGCAACGTATATTACTTCTTTTATTGCTTTCCATCTTGAGTTCGTTTGGGATATATGCCCAAGATACTTCGTTGGATGAAGTATTGAAGGAATTGGATGAAGCTATTGGACAGAAAAAGATGTATCATCAGCAACGGGCCAGTCAGATTGAGTCGCTCAAGAAAAAACTGCAGCATTCTACGGACTCGTGGGAGCAGTATAATATATATGGTGCGTTGTCGAGTATCTATCTGCATTTCCAGGCAGATTCAGCGTTGTATTATGTCAACCGGAAGGCTTCTCTTCTCCAGCAACTTAACCGTCCGGAACTCTATAATCAGATTTATCTTAATCGGGCAGAAGTCTTTGGCCTGATGGGAATGTATAATGAGGCTTCTGAGGAACTTAAGAAGGTGAAAGTCAGTGAACTGGAAAACGACGCTTTGGAGTATTATTACCGTAGTTACCGGGTGTATTACGGTTGGCTTGCTGATTACACGGCCGATAGGTCTGCCCGTCAGAAGTATATTGACATGACGGAAGCTTATCGGGATTCCATCTTGACTTTGGACACGGAGAACTTTGACCGGAAACTCATTCTTGCAGAAAAGGAATTGCAGAACCGGAACATGGATGAAGCTATTTCATTGTTGAATACCCTGTTGGAGAAACAGAACGATTTGCAGCGGAAAGCCTATCTGTATTATACTTTGTCTGAGGCGTACGAGATGAAGAAACAGGTGGATAGACAGGCCTATTATCTGGCTCAGTCGGCTATCTGCGACATGAAACTGGCCAACCGCGAATATGCGGCTTTGCAGCGTCTGGCGAACCTGGTGTACGACCGTGGGGAACTTAGCCGTGCTTATCTGTATCTGAACTGTGCCATGGAAGATGCGGTGGACTGTAATGCCCGCCTGCGTTTTATGGAGGTTGCCGCTATTTACCCCATCATTGATAAGGCTTATAAGGAAAAAGACCAGCAGGAAAAGGCTGTCACACGTTGGATGCTTGCTATCCTGAGCCTGTTCGTGATCATCCTGATTGTCTTGTCTTTTTACTTCTATTATTGGATGAAGAAGCTTTCGCTGATGCGGAAAAACCTGTATATGGCTAACCGGAATCTGGTCACTGCCAATCAGGAACTGGCACAGACCGGTAAGATTAAGGAAGTATACATTGCCCGTTATCTGGACCGCTGTGTGAGTTATCTGGAGAAGTTGGAACAATATAGACGGTCGCTCGAGAAACTGGCGATGGCTTCCAAGATAGACGAACTTTTCAAGACCATCCGTTCAGAACAGTTCCTTCGTGACGAACGGAAAGCGTTCTATACCGAGTTCGACAAGTCATTCCTGGACCTGTTCCCTAACTTCATTGAAGATTTTAACAAATTATTAGTCGATGACGGCAAAATTTATCCCAAATCAGGTGAACTACTAAACACAGAACTTCGTATATTTGCACTGATTCGTTTAGGGGTAACCGATGCTACCCGGATAGCACATTTCTTAGGTTACTCGTTAGCTACTGTTTACAATTATCGGAGCAAGATCCGCAACAAGGCTGTTGGTGACAAGGACCGTTTTGAACAGGAGGTGATGAATCTGTAAGGCATACATCACATAGGCAAATATACATTTATATATTACCATGAAAAGAATACCTGATTTAAGTTTCTGGAAGTTGTGGAACATCAGCTTCGGATTTTTTGGCGTGCAGATAGCCTATGCCTTACAGAGTGCTAATATTAGCCGTATTTTCGCGACATTGGGGGCCGACCCTCATAGCTTGAGTTATTTTTGGATTTTACCTCCGTTGGCGGGTATTATCGTTCAACCGATTATCGGTGCGTTGAGTGACAAGACCTGGTGCCGTTTCGGCCGACGGATTCCTTATTTGTTTGTGGGTGCCTTGATAGCCGTACTGGTGATGTGCCTGCTTCCGAATGCCGGCAGTTTCGGTATGTCTGTATCGGCGGCGATGGTTTTCGGACTTTTTGCCCTGATGTTCCTCGATACTTCCATCAATATAGCCATGCAACCGTTCAAGATGATGGTGGGCGATATGGTGAACGAGAAGCAGAAAGGATTGGCCTATTCTATCCAGAGCTTTTTGTGCAATGCCGGTAGTCTGGCCGGATACCTGTTCCCGTTTATCTTTGCTGCTGTAGGTATCAGCAATGTGGCACCGAAAGGGGTAATTCCTGATTCGGTTATTTTTTCCTTCTATATCGGTGCGGCCATATTGATTCTCTGCGTTATCTATACTACCGCGAAGGTAAAGGAATATCCTCCCGAACTGTATGCTGAATATCATGGAATCTCGAAGGAAGAGAAACAGGAAAAAGTGAATGTATTCCAGTTGCTGGTCAAGGCTCCGAAAGCATTCTGGACTGTAGGACTGGTACAATTCTTCTGTTGGGCGGCCTTCATGTTCATGTGGACATATACAAACGGTACGGTAGCTGCCAATGTATTCGGTACCCCTGCTGTAGAAGTCGTGAAAGATGGTGTCACTCATTGGGTATTGGATACGCAGTCTTCGCAATATCAGACTGCAGGCGACTGGGTAGGTATCTTGTTCGCTGTACAGGCTATTGGTTCTGTTATCTGGGCGGCAGTGATGCCTTCTATCCCGAACCGTAAGTTTGCCTATGCGCTGAGCCTTGTATTGGGCGGTATCGGTTTCATCTCTATCTCTTTCACTCACGACCAGTACATGATGTTCATTCCTTTCCTGCTGATAGGCTGTGCGTGGGCTGCCATGTTGGCCATGCCGTTTACTATCTTGACCAACGCTTTGACTGGAGGTCACATGGGAACATACTTAGGTTTGTTCAACGGAACCATCTGTGTGCCTCAGATTGTTGCGGCTATTACAGGAGGATGGATTCTGAAGAGCTTTACGCATGAAGGCAGTGTACCGCCGGAAGTGAACATGCTGGTATTGGCGGGTGTCTTGTTGATAGTAGGAGCCTGTTGTGTAGGAATCATTAAAGAACATAAGGCTGTTGCTTAACTTTCATAGAGGCATAACTCAAGTAAGGCTGCTCTGACAGATGTTGTCCGGGTGGCCTTATTTGTTTGGAGAAAATAGAAATCCCCTTCTTCCTTTATCCCGGTGAAGGTATCAGAAAGAAGGGGATTTATGGGGAAGGAGGCTGGGCCTCTTTCAGTGGTTCAGTCTGTAGGCGGGTTGATATTATCAGTAACGTCCGCTCTCATCAATCATCCGAATGATTTCTTCGTTGAACTCGGTCTGTTTCATCAGTCTTTCCAACGTGATGTGCATGCGCCAGCGCCAGTAGTGGCGTGGATTGGCCGGTATGTTGATACGTTCGCTGTCCACATTCGGGTTACGCAACTCTTCGTCCATGGCAGTCCAGTCCTGCCAGGTCAGTATACACAGCATGGAAGGAGACTTGAGGTGGTGTTCGATGACTTCCTTGCAGAGCCATCCCGGAGCCTGCTTGGGAACGTCGCCCCAATGTCCCAGTTCCGAGTGGTAGAAATGCTCGGTTACGGTAGCGTCTTCTTCCCACCAGCCGCGAAGGGTAGACATATCGTGTGTACCGATGGTACATACCGAGCGGAGCGGGTAAGCGTATACATGGCCGAATTCGCATTTCGGGTCTTTCGGCATGCGCTGGATTTCCAGTGACAGAATCTGCAGCTGGTCCATTACCCAAGGCACACAGTCGGGAACCATTCCCAAATCTTCGCCGCATACCAGCATCGGGGTAGACTGGGTGAGGATAGGAAGCTTCTTCATGGCTTCACTGTACCAGAATTCGTTGTGGCGCTGGTAATAATAGTGGTTGTAGAGGCGGTTGAAGGCTTCTTTCTCATTCCAGGTTAAGCGGTTGAAGATATAGTCGTTCTGTACGGCAATGCGTGGATGATACATATCCGGATTCTTGCGGTCTGGAACGAACAGTACGTTGCTGATGAGCGCATACAGTCCTTCTTTCAGGTTGAGGCTGTCTACATCGGTCTTGCCGGCAAAGAAAGCTTCTACTTTCCGTTGGGTATCGAATTCCGGACGCATGGCATAGATGTCATGGTGGCGGTGTACCACGAAGTTTTCCTTGACGTAATTGACCTTGTCGCCGAACATGGTCTGCAGCATGTATTCGTTGATGAACGGCTGGGTCATGAACTCCTTGTTGAAATCCAGACCGAAGCTGCGGATTTCTTCCGGACTCATCGGTAAGGCCGGAGAGAATTGTCCCAACAGACCGTGTACCGAGTGGGTCGGGATTTCCCAGATACGGAAGAAGCCTAAGATATGGTCGATACGGTAGGCTGTGAAGTATTCGGCCATCTTCGAGAAGCGCAGGCGCCACCACTGGTAATTGTCTTTTTCCATGACTTCCCAGTTGTACGTAGGCAATCCCCAGTTCTGTCCCTTGGTAGAGAAGGCATCGGGTGGAGCACCTGCCTGACCGTTCATGTTGAAGTAATAAGGTTCTGTCCATGCTTCTACGCTGGTGCGGCTGATACCGATAGGGATATCTCCTTTGACGATGACACCCTTGCTACGGCCGTAGTCGCAGGCTTTCAGCAGTTGTACATGCAGGCTGTACTGTACGAAGTAATGGTAGGCTATGTCCTCATAGCTTTCACTTTCCGGATCGCAGAGTGCTTCGATTTCTTCTTTCTGATAGTCTGCATATTCCGGCCAGGTAGTGAACTCGGGGGTACCGTATTTTTCACGCAGGAAGCAGAATGCCGCATAAGGCAACAGCCAGTTTTTGTTGTCGGCAAAGAACTGCTGGAAATCTTTTGAGCTTAGTATGGCTTCTTTTTCCTGCTTGAATATGGCTTTCAGGTAGTTACGCTTATGCAGGTTCACTTCTTCGTAGTCGACCTGTGGCAGGGCATTCAGACGGATTCTTTCTTTCTCGAAACGTGCGGCAGCTTCTTTATCCTTCAGAGCCGGAAGTTGGCGCAGGTCGGTAAACATCGGGTGGAAGGCGTAGATAGAGATACTGCTGTATGGATAAGAGTCTGTCCATGTACCTGTCATGGTCGTATCGTTGATAGGCAGAATCTGTACAGCTTTCTGGTGAGTCTGGGCAGCCCATTCGATGAAGGTCAGCAAATCTCCGAAGTCACCTACACCGAAGCTTCCTTCCGAGCGGAGTGAGAATACCGGAATGGCTGTTCCTGCTATCTTGGTGGCCGGTAAGTTGAAGAATACTTCACTTTCCATCGGCAGATAGGTTTCTCCCCGTAGCAGAGGCTGGATGTGGAAAGTACGGTTCGGACCGCTTTCCCATTCTTCTACGGCACCGGTCTTTGCATTGATGGCGGCAAATTTGTATTCGAAGGGGAAGGTAAGCGAGGAGGCATCCAGAGTGATGTGCCATACGTTAGGCTGTACCTCGTACATCCGTAACGGGCGGCAGTATTCCCAGTTGCCTAAAGCGTTGCAGCTGCCTATGATACCCAGTTCCTGTTTCTTGTTGTAGAGTTCCGGGCAGAGAGCGCGGAAGGTGATGCAGTTGCCCACATGGTTGTTCAGCTGGTTGGGCTTGACGCACGGATGCGGCTCATTGAAAGCCGAACTATATTTGTACGAAGCGGCTGGCAGGTCACGCCAACAATCGTCCATGATGTAATGGGTCTGCTGGGCATTCCCTATATCGAAAGAATGCGGAATGGCTCCGAACTCCTTACGTACACAAACTCCGTTGCAGAAAACTCCATACCGATAAGTGACCTGTACACATGCGACAGGTGCTTCATAGTTGGTTGTGCCTATCCAGTTGTTACCGTCGCGGGTAGAGAGAGCGATAGGATGTTCGGTGTCATCGTTCAGGATGACCCGGATGTCTTCTCCCCATACCGTACGATATTGGATACGAAATGTCAGTTTCATATTTTTCGAGGTATTAGTTTGGATTTGTTCTTTTCCCAAATGTACTAAATAAAGTGGAACTAACTTTTTCCTGTGACGAAAATATAAGTTGTTTATCTAAAAAAAGCCTCTACAGGGCTTCCTGGGCCGATTTTCAGGAATGAAAATATAAACGAAGAAAGGGAATAAAAAAACTCCGGAAACCCGATTGGCTCCGGAGTTCTCCTCATTTTGTAAGATGTGAGGGAAAAGTTAATAAAAGATTAAGTACTGAAAATGCGTCCTTATGCATCGATGTTTGCATAAGTGGCATGTCTTTCGATGAATTCGCGGCGTGGCGCTACATCATCACCCATCAGCATAGAGAAGATATAGTCGGCTTCTGCTGCGTTTTCGATGTTTACCTGTTTCAGGATACGGGTTTCCGGATTCATGGTTGTTTCCCACAGCTGTTCCGGATTCATTTCACCCAAACCTTTGTAGCGCTGTGTATGAATACCGTTTTCCGTACCGTCGCCATACCGTTGCATGAAGTTCTGGCGCTCTTCGTCGGTATAGCAGTATTCGCTGATCTTACCTTTGGTACATTTGTACAGAGGCGGATTGGCGATGTAGAGGTGTCCTCCCTGGATGACTTCCGGCATGTACCGGTAGAAGAGAGTCATGATAAGGGTGTCGATGTGTGAACCATCGACATCGGCATCGGTCATGATGATGACCTTGTGGTAACGCAGTTTCTCGATGTTCGCCTTCTTGCTGTCTTCTTCGCCGTCTACTCCGAAACGTACGCCCAGTGCCTGGATGATGTTGTTCACTTCATCGCTTTCGAAGGCCTTGTGCCACATGGCTTTCTCTACGTTCAGGATTTTACCGCGCAGTGGAAGGATGGCCTGGAACTGACGGCTACGTCCCTGCTTGGCAGAACCGCCGGCCGAATCACCCTCGACGAGGAACAGTTCGCATTCTTCCGGTACACGGCTGGAACAGTCGGCCAGCTTACCCGGCAGACCGCCTCCGCCCATCGGGCTCTTGCGTTGTACGGACTCGCGGGCCTTACGTGCAGCCACACGGGCTGTAGCGGCCAGAATCACTTTATCTACGATTGTTTTGGCTTCTTTCGGATGTTCTTCCAGGTAGTTGGTCAGTGCTTCGCCCACAGCCTGGTTTACAGCACCGCTGACTTCGTTGTTACCCAGTTTGGTCTTGGTCTGTCCTTCGAACTGAGGTTCAGACACTTTTACCGAGATGACCGCAATCAGACCTTCGCGGAAATCCTCTCCGGAAATTTCCACTTTCGCTTTTTCGAGGGCCTTGCTGTCTTCGGCATATTTCTTCAGCACACGGGTCAATGCCATACGGAAACCGGTTTCGTGTGTACCGCCTTCGATGGTATTGATGTTGTTGACGTATGAATGCAGGTTTTCACGGAATCCGGTGTTGTACATGATGGCACATTCGATAGGGATTCCTTGCTTTTCGGTGTTCAGATAGATGACATCCTCGATGAGCGGTGTGTTGCTGGAATTCAGGAAACGTACAAACTCTTTCACACCTTCTTCCGAGTGGAAAGTTTCCTGTTTGTAGTTGCCGTCTTCTTCCTTGACGCGCTTGTCGGTCAGAGTAATGGTGATACCCTTGTTCAGGTAAGCCAACTCGCGCATACGTGCCTGCAGGATGCTGTATTTATATTCGGTTACCGTAAAGATGCTTCCGTCCGGCCAGAATGTCTGTTTTGTACCGGTGATGTCACAGGTACCGATTTCTTTGACCGGGTAGAGGGGCTTACCGCAGGCATATTCCTGCTGGTAGACTTTTCCGTTGCGGAAGACGTTTGTTGTCATGTGGGTTGACAGGGCGTTCACGCAGGAAACACCTACACCGTGCAGACCGCCGGAAACCTTATAGGAACCTTTGTCGAATTTTCCTCCGGCATGCAGGACTGTCATGACGACTTCCAGTGCCGACTTCTTCTCTTTCTCATGAAAGTCTACAGGAATACCGCGCCCGTTATCCTGTACGGTAATTGAATTGTCTTCGTTGATGGTTACTTCTATGTGGGTACAGAAACCGGCGAGGGCCTCATCTATTGAGTTGTCTACAACCTCATAAACCAGGTGGTGCAGACCCTTTTCACTGATATCGCCGATGTACATGGCGGGACGTTTACGAACAGCTTCCAGCCCTTCCAGAACCTGGATACTACTGGCCGAATAGCTGTTTCCGCTGTTTGGTGTCAGTTCTTCACTCATGTTGTTATTTTCGATTTTTTGATTGTTCAAAGATACTAAAAAACAATGAATGAGACGAACTTTCGGTGGCTAAAAATGTTGAAAATCGGGAGGTATATAAACGACAAAAGGCTGGAAAAATCCAGCCTTAATATCTTTAGAAGTTCAAGCAATTACTTAAGCCAATTTGCTGATGTGTGCAGCCAGTTTTGACTTCAAGTTTGCAGCTTTGTTCTTGTGGATGATGTTGTTCTTAGCCAACTTATCCAGAATTTTCTGTACGCTAGGATACAAAGCTACTGCTTCTGCCTTGTCAGTTGTTGCGCGAAGTTTCTTCACTGCGTTACGCATAGTTTTAGCATAATATCTGTTGTGAAGTCTTCTCTTTTCTTCTTGTCTGATTCTCTTGATAGATGATTTGTGATTTGCCATCTCGACTAATCTTTAATATGTTCGTGATTTTTGTTTATTATGTAGCCCGTGGGGGAATCGAACCCCCCTTTCAAGAATGAAAATCTTGCGTCCTAACCGATAGACGAACGGGCCATCCTTTTTGGCCAGAAAGAACTTCTTGGCTGCTTAGCGAGGAGCGTATCTCTCGTTTGCGGTTGCAAAGGTAGGAAGATTTTTGATACTACCAAAAGAAAACCAACTTTTTTTTCTTTTCCGACCTAATCTTTTTTTAAAAGCTTATCTTTGTCAGCACAAGTTGTCGTGAATAACTTAATGCGGAATAGCCATGTTACAGAAATTGTCGGGAGTCGTATTGCATACGGTAAAATACAATGATAAATCGAATATCGTCCACATCTTTACGGAACAGAGCGGGAAGCTGTCCTTTCTGGTACCCGTCCAACGCTCGCGAAAGTCGACCGTACGTGCTGTTTTGTTTCAGCCGCTGTCGCTGGTAGAATTCGAAGCGGATATCCGTCCCAAGTCGGGGATTCATCCCATTCGTGAGGCTAAGGCTTCGTACATTTTCCATACGCTTCCGTACGACCCGTACAAATCGGCTATTGCCTTGTTTCTGGCAGAATTCCTCTACCGGGCTTTGCGGGAAGAAGGAGAGAATGCGCCGCTTTTTGCCTATCTGGCCCATTCTATCCAGTGGCTGGATGTGTGCGAGGGAAAGTTCGCCAATTTCCATCTGGTGTTTCTGATGCGGTTGTCACGGTTTTTGGGGCTCTATCCGAATACGGACAATTACGTGGAGGGAGATTGTTTCGATTTGTTGAATGCCTGTTTTACCGCTACACCTCCGCTGCACGGGATGTTTGTCCGCCCCCAGGAATCTGCCCACATCTGCCAACTGATGCGGATGAATTATGAAACGATGCATCTCTTTGCCATGAACCGGATGGAACGGAACCGTTGTCTTGATATCATCAACGAGTACTATCGGCTTCACCTCCCTGACTTTCAGGAATTGAAATCTCTTTCGGTCTTACAGGAACTTTTTTGAAAAACCGGTAGTGAAAAATGTCCTCACGTTTTAAGGGAAACATGAGGGCATTTTGATGTAAACGAACGTTTGTTTGCATGAGTACGTACGTTCGTTTTGGAATATGAAAAAAGCGCTGTAAAATCCGGAATTCCTATCCGGGATTTTACAGCGCCTGCTATTACGGTGAGTGGAACCGGCTGCTTGCTGGCAAACGGTTTATCCCAACAGTTCTTTTACTTTGGCTGAGATGGCACGGCCTTCTGCCAGACCGGCCAGTTCTTTACTGGCTACACCCATTACCTTACCCATGTCTTTGCCGCTTGTAGCTCCTACACGGGCAATGATTTCTTTCAGCTTGGCTTCCAGCTCTTCTGCAGAAAGCTGTTTCGGCAGGTAAGTCTCGATGATGCGTACCTGTGCCATTTCTCCTTCTGCCAGGTCGGCACGGCCTTGTCCTTCGTAAACGGCTGCTGAATCCTTACCTTGTTTCACCAGTTTCTGCATGATTTTTACAGCCATGTCATCGGTCAGTGTATCGTTGGCTCCGGGAGCGGTCTTGGCTTCCAGGAATACTTTCTTGATGTTACGCAGTGTTTCCAGTCTCACTTTGTCTTTGGCTTTCATCGCCTCTTTGATATCGTTGCTGATTTGTTCGAATAAATCCATAGTCATTTTATTTTAATGGTTGTCAAAATGTAATTGTCATAGAACCTGCATCGGTAGTGGTAGGTTTCTGCACAATCTTTTCTTCCGCATTGGCCTTGGACTGGATAGCTTCCAGTTCGGCTTTTGTACGTTTATAGGTCGGTGTCGTTTCTACCATACTGATGATGTCATCGTTGTCAAGGTCTTCCTGAGTGAAGATGTAGACATTATGACGGCGTTTCCGGTTGCTGTTCTTCAGGATGTTCGGGCCGTAGAAGTCGCTGCGTCGTTCATCTTTACGCTGTTCTTCTTCTTCCATCTCCTCCAATCGCTTCTGTTCTTCCAGCGTGCGTTTGTTCAGTACGCTGTCCATACCCGGTACGTCTTTGATACCGAATCCGGTTGCCAGAATGGTGAACTTCACTTTCGTTTCCAGCGATTCGTCGATATAAAGACCCCATTTGGTTTCTACGTCCTTGCCGAACTTACTCATGAACTCATGGATTTCATCCATTTCGCCCATCATCAGTTCGCTGTTCGGACTGTAGGTGATGACGAACAATACTTTCTTCGAGTTGAAGATATCGTTGTTGTTCAGCAGCGGTGAATGGAGCGCATCGTTGATGGCTTGAGTGACACGTCCTTCGCCTTCACCGAAACCGGTACTCATGATGGCTACTCCACCGTCTTTCAATACCGTTTTCACATCGTTGAAGTCCAGGTTGATGGTACCGCGTAATGTGATGATTTCGGCAATGCTCTTGGCGGCAGTTGAAAGGGTATCGTCAGCTTTTCCGAATGCTTTCATGACGCTGAAGTCTGAATAGACATCGCGCAGGCGTTCGTTGTTGATGACCAGCAGGGCATCTACATGGTTGCTCATTTCCTCTACACCGTCCAGTGCCTGGTCGATTTTTCGGTTACCTTCGAACAGGAACGGAATGGTTACGATGCCGACGGTCAGAATGCCCATTTCCTTGGCAGTCTTGGCGATGATCGGAGCGGCACCAGTACCTGTTCCACCACCCATACCGGCAGTGATGAAGGCCATCTTACAGCCGTCGTTCAACATGAGTTTGATATCCTCCATGCTTTCTTCGGCAGCTGCCTTGGCACGTTCCGGGCGGTTTCCGGCTCCCAGACCTTCGCTACCCAGCTGGAGCTTGATAGGAACAGGCGATTCATCGAGCGCCTGATTATCTGTATTGCAGACCACGAACGTTACATCGTGGATACCTTCTCTGTACATGTGGTTGACGGCATTGCCACCGCCACCTCCTACACCGATCACTTTGATGATGTGGGGAGCGTCTTTCGGAAAATCGAAAGGCATTGTTGTTTCTTCAGACATAATGTAATCGTATTATGTGGTGAATAATCGTATTTCCTTAATTCTTCGGGTCTTCAAACATATCTTCAGAAATCTGGCTGAACTTCTTTTTCCATTTGTTGAACCACTTGTTTTCTTCCTTCTGCTTGTTGAACTCGTCTTTCAACCGTGAAATCTCTTCTTTCTTCGATTCGATGTTCAAGGCTGAGGCTTCTTCCAAAGCCGTGATGGCCTCGTTGTATTTTTTATTCTCGGCCTGCATCTTTGCTTTGGCAATCAGTTCGGTACATTTCTCTTCTTTTCTACGTGCGGCTTCTTCGGCTTCGCGGCGTGCAGCTTCTTCCCGGGCCTGACGCTCCCGTTCCAGTCTTTCCTGTTCTTCCTTACGCTTACGTTCCTCCTCTTTCTGTCTGGCCTCCTGCTCTTTGGCTTGGATTTCATCGATGAAATTGGTCTGATAGCCTCTTGGGTCTATTCTGCAGCAGTTGTCTTTTCCTGCGGCAAGGATACCTATCAGCGTATTCTGACTTCCGTCTTTCGGAAGTTTGATGTCGCCCACCAGTGTAATATCACCTGCCTTGGCAATACGTACCTTATCAATCTTTGTGATACGCGTAAAAGCCTGGTCGATATTCCGCATGTTTGAGGCTCCACCTGTCAGTATGACTCCAGCCAGCAGTTTGTCACCGTATTGTGAAGTCATAATCTGGTTCCATACGTTGGTCAGGATTTCATTGGTACGGGCTTCTACAATTTCTTCCAGCAGATGAGCAGGAATGGAACATTTGCCGTCCAGGTTGTATTCCTTGGAGGTTTCTGTCTCGTCTTCTGAAGGCTCGGTAAAGGCACTTGCAAAACGGAGCTTCAGTTGTTCGGCGTCTTCCTCTTCAATCTGTTGGCTGGTGATATCTTTGGTAATGTTGCTGCCACCCAACGGAATGACTGCCAGATGACGGAGGATATTGCTCTTATAAACGGAAACAGTTGTCGTATCTGCACCGAAATCTACAAGAGCACATCCTGATCGTTTTTCACTGTTGGTCAGTACAGTGTTGGCGGTCATTAGCGGAGATATGAAGTAGTCGGCTATTTCATATCCGGCTTGCTTGAAACACTGCTTGATGTTACCTTTCAGTGAATGGCGTGCTATAATATTCAGGAAATGTCCTTCGATTCTGTCGGCAGGAATACCTACCGGTTCTGTCAGAAGATTGTTTCCTACTTTATATTCTTGAGGTTCAACCGCCAGAATCTCCTGGTCAATGAGTGGAAATTCACGGTTGTCTTGCATCATAGAGTCAATCAAGGCTTGAGATATCTTGGTATCTTCGCCCAGTTGTTTGGTCTCGGTATTGTACAGGCTTCTTACGGATTGTCCCCCTATACCTACGTACACTTTTTTGATAGAAGCTTGCAGCTTTTCCTCTAACCGTCTAATGACAGAGGTAAGGCTTTGAGTCGTCTTATCCAGATTGTAGATTGCCCCTTTCTTGATGCAATCGGACGAACGCTCGCTGGCATATGCGAGAATCTGGATGCTTCCGTCCGCATTCTTCTTTCCTGCAATGCCTGTTATCTCTGTAGATCCCAGTTCAATTGCTACAATAAAATCTGTTGCTGCCATATCTTACTTCTCTTTTTTGGTACAGATAATCTGGTTATTAAATTCTATGCTGATTCGCTCGTACTTGTTCCATCCTACCCGGTTCAAGGCTTCGTTGTAGAAAATCTTCAGTCTCCTGAACTTTTCCTGATAGTTCTCGCCTTTCCCTAGGAAGATAAGATGGTCTCCTACCCGGGGAACAAGTTCCAGCTCCTTTTTAGAAGTGACGTTGATTTGTTCAATCTGGGACTTCCAGAAAGGGTCGGTCTGTAAGTACAAAGCCAGTTCGTACAGCTCTTTGCGTGCGAACTTTCTATCGATAAAGCCGGTTGCTACAGCTACATGGACAGATGTACCTTGTACCGGCATAATTTTCCCTTTATGATCTATGTAGTAGTCGTCACCGTTACTGCTCATGATTCGTAGCAAAGGAATTCGTTGGTAGACTTCTACGTGTACCTTCCCTCCGGAAGTAAGATAGCATTCTGCTTCCGAAATGAAAGGATGGTTGTCAAGCGCTTTTTCCAAAGCACGTACGTTGATGTCTCCCAAACGTTTGCCTTCAGGATATAGTTTACTGTTCTTCAGGATGTTTCTAATCCCGTTAGGCGTAATATAACCATAGTCAACACTATCCTTTACAGTCAATTCCATACCCTTGCAGACCTCATTGTCAGGCTTGCGGTTCATGGTGGTAATCGCTACGACCAGATAGCCGATTACCAATATCGATAAACAGAGTATGAAAATTCGTTTTATCATTTATTCTTCAGTAATTCAGAAATTTGTGGTATGTAATTGTCAATGTCTCCAGCTCCCAAAGTAATCAGAACCTCCAGATGCTTGTTTTTCAGCAAATCTAACAGGTCTTCTTTCTTGCACAGGCATTTTTCGATACCTGGGCGGAGGTTGTCATAAATCAACTGACTGGTTATACCCGGAATAGGTTGCTCACGGGCCGGATAGATATCCAGCAGAATCACTTCGTCCAACAGCGAAAGGCTGTCTGCAAATTCTTTGTAGAAATCGCGGGTACGTGTATACAAGTGAGGCTGGAAAATCGCGGTAATCTTTTTATCCGGATACAAAGTGCGGATAGAAGTAACGCTCTGTCTGATTTCGGCCGGATGGTGCGCATAATCACTTAGCAGTACGATGCGGTCATTCTTTATCTTGAAATCGAACCGGCGGTCTACACCTTGGAAAGTAGCCATGGCGGTACGGATTTCTTCGGCAGTAGCACCACCTATCTGGGCCAGAGCCATTGCTGCTACTCCGTTCTCGATATTCACATAGACAGGAACTCCCAAACGGATATCGGCAATATTGCCCAAAGGTGAAATGAAATCGAAAGTGATTTCACCATTGGCTATACGGATGTTTTCTGCGTGGAAATCCCCTTCATCGTTGGAGTAGGTATATACCGTTACTCCAGGTTGTACGTCCGGCTGGAGGTCAATCCCTTTCTTGATAATCAGGTAACCGTCTGGCCGAATCAAAGATGTGTATTTACGGAAACTTTCCACGTAAGCTTCGTGGGTACCGTAGATATCCAGATGGTCAGAGTCCGTAGCGGTAATTACAGTGGCATAGGGAGTCAGCCAGTGGAAAGAACGGTCGAATTCGTCTGCTTCAATGACTACGAGGTCACTCTTGTCAGAAAGAAGCAGGTTCGTTCCGTAATTCTTGGAGATACCTCCTAAAAAGGCATTACATGTCACGTGTGACTGGTGCAACAGATGGGCGGCCATGGTGGAAGTTGTGGTTTTTCCATGGGTACCTGCTACACACATACCTCTTTCTGTGCGTGTCAACATTCCTAGAACCTGTGCCCGTTTCTGAATTTCAAAACCGTTTTCACGGAAATAGGTCAGTTCCTGATGGTTTGCTGGAATAGCCGGCGTGTATATGATGAGTGTCGTTTCCGGTTGTTTGAAATCGTCCGGAATGAGTGCAGTGTTTTCTTCGTAATGGATAGCCGCCCCTTCTTCATTCAGTTTTTGGGTCAGTTCACTGGGAGTACGGTCGTATCCTGCTACCTTCTTTCCTTTGGACAGAAAATAGCGGACCAACGCACTCATTCCGATGCCTCCGGCACCGATGAAGTAGACAGCTTTCAAGGTATTAACGTTCATTTTTCTTCTGGTAATTTACGGCTAGCTTATAGACTTCTTGGGCAATGACATTGGCAGAATCTTTGAAAGCCAGCTTCGCAATGTTTGTACTTAATTTTGTTAGTGTTTCCGGTTGCTGTACCGTCTGGATAGCCAAATCAAGCAGTTTCTCTTCGGCCTCCATATCCTTTACGTAAAGGGCAGCATCTTTGTTGACCAATGCTAACGCATTTTTTGTCTGATGGTCTTCTGCTACATTGGGTGAAGGTACTAAAATTACCGGTTTCTGCAATAGGCAGAATTCTGAAATGGAGCCTGCACCTGCACGGCTGATAACCAAATCTGCGGCGCTGTATGCGGCAGCCATGTCGGAGATAAAATCTGTGGTGTGCAGCATAGGTAAGTCTCCGGCCTTGGTTACCGTTGCCTTGGCTTCTTCAATATAGAATTTTCCGGTCTGCCAGATAAACTGCACTCCAGACATCTTGATTTTCTCCAGTCCGTGCATGACACAATTGTTGATAGTCCGTGCTCCAAGGCTTCCACCTACAATCAGTATTGTTTTCTTCTGAGGGTCGAGGCCGAATGATTGGATAGCAGCTTCCCTGCTCAGTGTATGATTCAATAATCCCTGACGGACGGGGTTACCGGTCAGGATAATCTTGTCTTTTTCAAAGAAGCGTTCCATACCTTCGTAGGCTACACAAATCTTGCAGGCCTTTTTAGCTAGCAGCTTATTGGTGACACCGGCGTATGAATTCTGTTCTTGAATCAATGTCGGGATTCCCATCATTCCTGCCATTTTTAAGGTTGGTCCACTGGCATAACCGCCTACACCGACTGCAGCATGGGGCTTGAAATCCTTGATGATTTGTCGTGCTTTCAGTTGGCTCCGTACCAGTTTAATCAGTACACTGATATTCTTCCATAGATGTTTGCGGTCGAATCCGGCAACGGGTAAACCTATTATCTGGTAGCCAGCGGCTGGAACACGATGCATTTCCATACGTCCTTCAGCTCCAACAAATAAGATTTCAATGTCGGGATGTTGCGCTTTCAGGGCGTTTGCGATGGAAACGGCCGGGAAAATGTGTCCTCCGGTTCCGCCTCCGCTGATGATTATGCGTATCTTTTCTTCCATAAACTCTTCCATTTCTCTGCAAAGTTAGGAATAAACTCGTAAAATAGTTATTCTTAGACTTTTTTATACACTTTTTCCTTCAGTTTTCGGTGTGGTAGTTGTTTCATCCGTAATTTCTTGAACTTGTTTGTTGCCTATTTCGGCAGCCTGCTGTAAAAGACTGACTGCGGCAGCCTTTACTTCGTTCTGTTTTTCTGCCTCTTCTGCCTGTGCCTCTTCCTGGTTGTCTACATAACGGCTGACTGCCAGAATCAGTCCGATGTAGGCGCTGTTGATTAAGGTCGAAGTTCCTCCTTTACTGATCATTGGTAATGGTTGACCGGTTACGGGAATGATACCTACGGCCACCAGCATGTTAAACATGGCCTGCAGTACAATCAGGGTTCCGAAACCGATAATCATCAGGCTGAAATAGGTGTTGTCACATTTCCGGACAATCTTGGCGATACGGGTCAACAGCAATATATAAAGAAGGGCAACGCAGGCTCCTCCTACCAACCCCAGTTCTTCGATGATAATCGCATAGATAAAATCGGAGAATGCTTGAGAAAGGAAGTCACGTTGTACACTGTTTCCGGGTCCTTTCCCCAATACGTGGCTACTGGCTATGGCGATGTTGGCATGAGCAATCTGGGCATCCTTGTCAATATCGAATTTGGCAGCAGGAATTTCTTCTCCGCTGAAATGGTTTTCCAGACGTGATTGCCAGGTCGTCATTCGGTGTAGCCCGATGTCATCCCAAGTCTGAGCCGGAACTTTTTCGATGATTGTTACGCAAATCAGCACGAAACCTACAGCGATTCCTACCAGTGAACCTAATTGTTTAAACGGTACACGTCCTATGAACATCAGCAGCAGAACAGTGGTTGCCAGCAATAAGGCAGTGGACAGATTCTCTGTGAAAATCAAGGCACAGGTAATTCCTGTCACCCAAAGGATATATTTGAACGCCCGTTTATTGGCTCCATTCTCTTCTTGAAGTCGAGAAAGAATATATGCTACCGTAATAATGGTGGCCATTTTAGCCACTTCCGATGGCTGAAACCTGAAGAATCCCAAATCAATCCATCGCTTGGCTCCATTGGTCAACGCACCGATGATGAATACGGCTATCAACATGGCCCACGAGAGGGGGAGCAATGCGTTGAAAGCCTTGAACCACCGTGTCGGTATGTTGTGTGCGATAATGACCACCACGGTACCTGTCATCAGTAGTAACATATGGGTAGTGATAGGTCCCCAATGGTCGCCGCTCTTGTATGTCAAGGTACTCGACGCACTGAACACCTCAATGATTGAGATGAGACAAAGCAACAGGTAGATGATCCATACTACCTTGTCACCTTTAAACAGGTTTTTCAGTAAATCCATCTTTGGGTATTTTGATTTATAGTTTGTTTACACATGCTTTGAATTGATCACCACGGTCCTCGTAGCTTTTGAACAGGTCGAAGCTGGCACAGCAAGGACTCAGCAGGACTGTTTCACCCTTCTGGGCCATCTGATAGGCTGCATTTACCGCATCCTGCATGCTCTGTACATCGACAATCGGTAAGCCGAAGCTATCAAAGAAGGCATGAAGCTTTTCGTTGTGCAGACCCAGGAATATCAGACCGGAACATTTTTCTTTCACCAGTTTGGCAATTTCGTTATAATCGTTTCCTTTGTCTTTTCCTCCCAAAATCAGTACTGTTTTTGTCTTCATGCTTTGCAAGGCATACCAGCAGGAGTTGACATTCGTAGCTTTGGAATCGTTGATGTATTCCACTCCACGTACGCGGGCTACTTTTTCCAGACGATGTTCCACGCCTTTAAAATCGCTCAAAGCTTCCCGGATACATTCGTTCCGGATACCGGCGATGTTGGCAGAAATACCGGCAGCCATGGAGTTGAACAGGTTGTGGGTCCCGGTCAATGCCAGTTCTTCCTGCTCCATGTTGAAGGCTATGGGGCGGGTGAAGTACACCTTATTCTGTTCAACGAAAGCAGCCGCGCCTTCCTCTTTCTTCTCGGCAAATGGGTAATATTGTCCGTGTATACCGTATTTATGGAGTTCACGCTGAATGACCGGGTCATCGTTCCAGAAGATGAAGGCATCTTCGTTTGTCTGGTTTTGGATGATACGGAACTTTGCATCTACATAGTTCTGTAGTTCGTAATTATAGCGGTCCAGATGGTCTGGCGTGATGTTCATCAATACGGCAATGTTTGCATGGAACTTGTACATGTTGTCCAGTTGGAAACTGCTCAGCTCAATGACATAGTAGTCATAATTGCATTCCGCTACCTGATAAGCCAGACTTTGACCGATGTTTCCTGCCAGTCCCACATTCAGACCGGCTTTCTTGAAGATATGGTAAATCAGTGAGGTAGTTGTCGTCTTACCGTTACTACCTGTGATACAAATCATTTTGGCATTGGTATACCGTCCGGCAAATTCGATTTCCGAAATAATCGGTGTACCTTGTGCTTTCAGTTTCAGAATCATTGGAGCATCGTTGGGGATACCCGGGCTTTTGATGATTTCGTCCGCATTCAGAATCAGCTCTTCGGTATGTTTCCCTTCTTCCCACTGGATGCCTCTCTCATTCAGCATGTTCTTGTATTTGTCCTTAATTTGGGACATGTCTGAAACAAAGGTATCGAATCCTTGTTTCTGTGCCAGTACGGCAGCTCCCGCGCCGCTTTCACCGGCTCCTAAGATGACAATTCTTTTTGCCATGGCTTTTTATCTTATCTTTAACGTTATAATAGTTATTGCAGCTAATACGATGGTTACAATCCAAAAGCGGACGGTAATCTTCGATTCATGAAATACGCTTTTAGGGCGTGTGAACAAGTACGTACAGCTCGGGTCGAGTTGGGCCATTGTAGTCCGGAAGTGGTCATGAATCGGCGCACGTTTGAATACGCGCCGTTTCAGCCCTTTCTTCTTTCCGGACTGGAAATATTTCACTTGCAGGATTACTGACAGGTTCTCTACCAGGAATACTCCACAGAGAATCGGAATCAGCAGTTCCTTGTGGATGATGATGGCAAACACGGCAATGATACCACCGATAGTCAGACTGCCGGTATCTCCCATGAATACCTGTGCCGGGAATGCATTGTACCACAGGAAACCGATCAGGGCTCCAATGAAGGCACAGATGAAGATAACCAGTTCCTCACTTCCGGGGATGTACATGATATTCAGATAGCCTGCATACTCAATGTGGCTGGATACATAGGCCAGAATACCGAGTGTCACCCCGATGATGGCTGAATTTCCCGCGGTCATTCCATCCATTCCGTCGTTCAGGTTGGCTCCGTTCGATACAGCTGTAACGACAAAGATGGTAATCAGTACAAAGACAATCCATCCGGCTGTCTGGGCATGGTCTCCCATGAAGCCTACGATGTCGGCATAATCCAGGTTGTTGTTCTTGAAGAACGGTATGGTGGTCTTTGTCGATTTCTGATTGTCTGTCTTATGGATGACATTGACAATCTCACCGTTTTTCTGTATTTCGACGTTCTCGCGGATGACGACATCCGGACTCAGGTACAAAGTCATACCGACGATGAATCCTAAGCCCACCTGACCGATAATCTTGAATTTTCCGTGCAGTCCTTCTTTGTCTTTCCGGAATACTTTGATGTAATCGTCCAGAAAACCTAGGGTGCCTAGCCAGACTGTCGTTATCAGCATCAGAATCATATAGATATTGTGCAGTTTGCCCAACAGCAGACACGGTATCAGAATGGCTACAATGATGATGATACCTCCCATCGTCGGAATACCTACCTTGTTGACATTGAAAGGGTCAATGGAGGCATCCCGCTGTGTTTCTGTAATCTGCTTTCGCTTTAACAGGTTGATGAAGTATTCACCGAAAATCGATGATATCAGCAAGGACAAGATGACCGCCATCAGCGCTCGGAACGATACATAACCGAACATCCGCGCTCCCGGGAAATCAAATTGCTCTAAATAATTGAACAGATAGTATAACATTGTCTTATCAGATTAATGTTCCTTTTCAAAAATATCCTTTACTATTTCCTTGTCATCAAAATGGTGTTTCACCCCTTTGATTTCCTGGTAGTTCTCGTGGCCTTTTCCGGCTATCAGGATGACATCCCCCCGTTGAGCCAACATACAGGCGGTGCGGATGGCCTCTTTTCGGTCGGCGATGGAGATTACTTTCTGCATGTCTGTATCGGTCAATCCGGCCAGCATATCGTTGATGATATCCTGAGGCTCTTCAAAGCGTGGGTTATCGGAAGTGATGATAACCTTGTCGCTTCGTTTGACAGATTCCTGTGCCATCAGCGGTCGTTTCCCTTTGTCCCGGTTACCGCCGGCACCTACTACGGTGATTACCTGTCCTCTGCCACGAAGTACTTCGTGGATAGCTTCCAAGACATTGACCAATGCGTCCGGTGTGTGGGCATAATCTACGATGGCCGTATAGCCTTTCGGAGAGCGGATGGCATCGAAACGGCCTGATACCGGGCGTAGGGTACTTAGAATCAGCAGTACTTCTTCCGGTTGTTTACCCAGCAGACAAGCGGCTCCATACACAGCCAGAAGGTTGGAGGCGTTGAATCGGCCGATGAACTGTACATTCACTTCGTGGTTGTTGATATCCAGCAACATCCCTTCGAATCCGTCCTCCAGTACTTTCCCCTTGAAATCGGCCAGGGTACGCAGAGAGTAGGTTGCTGTTTTCGCTTTGGTGTTTTGTACCATAACCATGCCGTTCTTATCATCCTCGTTGGTCAGCGCAAAAGCTGTTTTGGGCAGATTGTCAAAGAATGCTTTCTTTGCCTTGAGATAATTCTCAAAAGTCTTGTGGTAATCCAGATGATCGCGGGTGATGTTGGTGAAGATACCGCCGGCAAATTTCAATCCGCCGATACGTTTCTGTGCCACCGCATGCGAACTGACCTCCATAAAAGCATATTTGCAGCCTTCGTCCGCCATTCTTCCCAATAGCTTGTTCAGGGTGATCGGGTCAGGGGTCGTATGGTCGGTTGGAATAGCTTCTCCGTCGATGTAATTGCATACGGTCGAAATCAGTCCTACTTTGTAACCGAACTGACGGAACATATTATATAATAAGGTGGCGATAGTCGTTTTCCCGTTAGTACCGGTTACTCCTACCAGATCTAATTTGGATGTCGGGTCTCCATAATAGTTGGTGGCCAGTCTTCCTACCGCATCTTCAGTGTCGGTAACCTGGATGTAGGTTACTTCCGGATGCAGTGTTTCCGGCAATGTCTCGCAGACAATCGCTGCTGCACCTTTCTCAATGGCTTTCCCAATGTAGGTATGACCATCGGTTTGTGTCCCTTTTACCGCAACGAAAAGGTGTCCTTTTTCGATGAGGCGTGAGTCTATGTTGATACCGGTTATTTCCAGTTCTTGGTTACCTGTAATTGAACAGGTCTTGATGTTCTTGAGAATAATCTCCAGTTTCATATCTATATCAATGGTTAAGTGTCAATGTTATGGTTTGTCCTTTCTTGAATGAAGAGCCCGGAGTCATGTTTTGGGCAGTTACCCGGCCTACTCCAGTCAGATGTACTTTCAGTCCCATACTTTCCAGCAGGTAGACTGCATCCTTGGCTCCCATTCCTCGTACATTCGGAATCAGACTTTTGCTTTTCTTTACCTTTTCGAAGGTTGCATAGTTGGCAGAAGTCTGTGCTTTCCCCCAGATGGGGCCTTCGCCTTTCAGGGAACTTCCGTTGTTGCTTACGTTCAATGCCTGCAGTACGTAGGCCGCTTCTTTGATGTCACCGTTCTTGATGTCGGGCACCAGAATGGCCGTCGAATCTTTGGCATGTGCCAGGTCACGGTACAGGTGCTTTGCGTAGACCCGTTCGGCGATGCGGCTGAACACGCTACCGGCCTGTAGACCTCCGGATGCAGGACCGTGAGGTATTTCAATCTGAACCAGACAGCTGTATTTCGGAGCTTCCGAAGGGAAATATCCACAGAAACTGACCATATATTTCACACCTCCGCTCTTATAGCCGGCGGCTCCTTGTGAAATCTGTGCGGTTCCTGTTTTCCCGGATACATTGAATTGTTTGCTTCCTGCAGGTTTGGCCAATCCTTCGGATACCACTTTCTGCAAGATTGTTCGTATCTGGGTCAGGGTGGTGTCCGAACAGATTTTCGGATTCACGACCTCGGTAGGATATTCTTCTACAATGTCCCCGTCCTTGGCAATGGCTTTTACGAACTTCGGCTTTACCATGACCCCATTATTGGCAATGGCGTTGTAGAAGTTCAGAATGTAGATGGGTGGTATCTGTGTTTCATATCCGATACTCATCCATGGCAGGGTAGTCTTGGCAAAATAACGCTCTTTCGGGCCGAGAATGCGTGGACTGGCTTCTCCTACGAATCCTAGGTTCAGAGGCTTGTCGATGCTCATACGCCGTAGACCGTCGACGAATTTCTGCGGATTGTCCCGATAGAATTTATCAATGATACTAGATACACCGACATTTGAAGACACTTCCAGAATCCGGGTTACATCAATTTTTCCATAGCCTCCTCGATGCCAGTTCCAGTCTCTCATCCAGCTGCCATGCATGTTGACGATACCGCTCTGGGTGTCTACTTCGTAATCGGGTGTGATGTATTTGTCTTCCAAGGCTACCATGATAGAAGCTGTCTTGAAGGTAGAACCCGGTTCCATCAGGTTACTTACAGCCAGATTCTTCATTTCGTAATAATTGCCGTCGCCTCCCCGGGTCATGTTCACGTTGGCTTTCACATCACCGGTAGCTACATCCATGACGATGGCAACTCCCCACACGGCATTCAGGTTCTTCAATTGGTCCACCAATGCTTTTTCCGCGATATCCTGGATACCTACATCGATGGTCGTAATGATATCATAACCGTCTACTGCCGGTTTGTCTACGATATTCAGGTACTTGTTCATCACTTTCTGGCGGTGTGTGATACCGTCCGTACCGCGCAGAATGGAATCGTAAGTCAGTTCCAGACCGTTTTTTGCCCCTTGAGCCATATCCGGATACATGTCTCCCAATGTTCGCATGGCTAATGAACCGAACGGTTTTTTGCGCTGGTTGAAAGCCAGTTCGTGGAAGCCTCCCTTATACTTGCTCAGGTTGAATACGGGTAATTCTTTGACCTGCTTATATTCGATGTAAGAGATTCGTTTCGGGTAGAGCAGGTAATTGCGGCTTTTTTTCCGGCGCCCTTGCAGGATATGTTTCCGGAAAGCTTCAGCACTTCTGTCCGGAAGAATCTGGTGTAATCCTTCGCATATTTCAGTCAGGTGTGCCATCAGTAGGCTGTCTTTTTCTTTCCCTCCAGCCAGGAAGTCCATGTAAATCTTATATTCCGGAAGACTGCTGGCCATCAGTTTTCCGTCCGAGGAAATGATATTCCCCCGGTTCGGGTGTACCACTACGTTTTCTTTGACGAAGCGGTCGGCTACTTCCTCCCAATACCCTCGTTCTGCGAACATAATGAATCCTGCTTTTGCGATGACTGCAATAGCCATCAGTGCCATTACGAACAGAATGATGGTAAAACGTGGTAATATGTCTTTTTGTCCCGGTGCCATAGTTGTACTTTTATTCTTCTTCTTCCTTGATTAAAAAGGGTGGGGTAGCTGCTGTTTGCAGTTGTCTGCCCTCGGCCGAAATATATTCTTCGATGCGTGACTGCCGGCTTTTTTCCGTCAGTTCTGATGAAATGGTCAAGGCATCATATTTGATGTCTGTCAGTTCCTTCTTCAGCCGATCTATTTCAATCAGTTCCTGCTGGCTGGAATAGCGGTTGTCTATGTATAGAATGGTCAGTATCACAATCAGGATGAGCAGATACACTTGTCTCCGCAGGAAACTGTGCACCAGGATTTCTCCTCCGAGTATACTCCGGAGGCTGATGTGCGATGCTTCTTTCTGTTTGTTGTTCGGTTGTTCCATGCCTTTGTGTCTTTTTATTTTTTTTCTGCAATACGTAATTTGGCGCTTCTGGAGCGTGGGTTACGGGCGATTTCTTCTTCAGAAGGCACAATTACTTTGTTGTTTACAAGCTTGAAAGGGGTTTGTATGTTACCGAAGAAATCTTTTTCAGCTTTTCCTTCTACATTCCCGGTTTTCATGATGTTCTTTACCATACGGTCTTCCAGGGAATGATAAGTGATGATAACGAGTCTGCCTCCTGGTTTTAAAGCTTCGGTGGCCGCATACAGCATTTCTTTCAGCGCTTCCATTTCTTGATTTACTTCGATACGGAGTGCCTGGAATACTTTGGCCAGTTCTTTCTTTTCCCGTTCCTTTCCGAATAAGGGTTTGATGATTTCCAGAAAGTCACCGATAGTGGCTATTTTCTTTTGTACACGGGCTTTTACTAATACAGCAGCCAGTTTGCGGCTGTTCTTCAGCTCTCCGTATAGGTAGAAAATGTCTGCCAATCGTTCTTCATCATAAGTGTTTACGATGTCTGTAGCTGTCATTCCTGCCCGTTTGTTCATGCGCATGTCCAGCTGTCCGTCGAACCGGAAAGAAAAGCCCCGTTCAGAGTCATCGAAATGGTGGGAAGAAACACCCAAGTCAGCCAGAATGGCATCTACTTGATCTACTCCATAATACCGAAGAAAATTATGCAGGTAGCGGAAGTTACTCCGGACGAATGTAAACCGTTTGTCGTTCACAATGTTGCGCTCTGCATCCTGATCCTGATCGAAACTGAACAGTTTGCCTGTGGCGTCCATGGTGTTCAAGATTTCTTTAGAGTGTCCTCCTCCTCCGAATGTAACGTCTACGTAAGTTCCTCCTGGCTGTATGTGCATACCCTCGATGCTTTCATGCAGGAGGACGGGAACGTGGTATGTCTGTTCTGGTTCGTTCATTTTTTCTTGACAGTTTTTGTGAAATTTCTTTTTATAATATATCAAGGTGTAAAATTAGGTAATTCTGTAAAAACAGTCACTATGTTCTGGCAATTATTTTCCGAGAAGTTATCAACAGGTTGTTGATTGGCGGACCCTTTATTCGGCTGTTTTTCCATTTGAATGGTTTTGCCCCTTGTGATAATACACAAAAGTATACAGACGTGCGCAAGAAATGCCCATAATTGTCATCATTTATCAGTTTTTTAGGTCTGAAAAGTGTATTTTTTGGTCGTGAATGAGTAATTTTTCAAAAGATAAGTTACTTTTGCAAAGAAAACCTAATATGAAGTGATGGCAGACAATTCGATTTTTTTAATTGACATAGACAAGGTCCTTCGGGAAAAGGCGGGGAAAAAGGCCAAACGGATTCCTCGGTTCGTCGTGTCATATTTGAAACGTATTGTGCATCAGGATGAAATCAACAGTTTTCTGAAGGGTGTTTCCGATAAGACGGGAGTCGATTTCCTGAAGGCATGTATGGATTATCTTGATGTGAAGCTGGAGGTAAACGGTCTGGAGAATTTGCCTCAAGAGGGCTTGTGTACCTTTGTTTCCAATCACCCGTTGGGCGGTCAGGATGGAATAGCGTTAGGGTATGTGCTTGGAACCCACTATAACGGGCGTATCAAATATCTGGTGAATGATTTGTTGATGAATCTGCACGGACTGGCCCCGTTATGTATTCCTATCAATAAGACCGGTGCCCAGTCACGCGATTTTCCACGCATGGTAGAGGCCGGATTCAAGTCGGACGACCATATCATCATGTTCCCCGCCGGTCTCTGTTCACGCAGACAACAGGGGGTTATCAAAGATTTGCCGTGGAAAAAAACTTTCGTTACCAAAAGTGTTGAGACACAGCGGATGGTGGTTCCTATCCATTTTGAGGGTCGGAACTCAAATTTCTTCTACAATTTGGCTAACCTTTGTAAGTTCTTGGGTATCAAATTCAACATTGCGATGCTTTATCTGGCGGATGAGATGTATAAGAATCGTCACAAGACCTTCAAGGTAACCATTGGAAAGCCGATTCCTTGGCAGACGTTCGATAAATCCAAGACTCCTGCCGAATGGGCCGATTATGTACGCGAACTGGTGTATAAGATTTAATTTTGAGGATTTAAAAGATAAGTATGGAAGATATAATTGCTCCGATTGATAGACAAGTGCTAAAATCGGAATTGACAGAAGACAAGCGGCTGAGGTCGACGAATAAAAGTAATAACGAAATCTATATCGTTACCTGGCAGGATTCTCCGAACGTACTGAAGGAAATCGGACGTTTGCGTGAGATTGCGTTCCGTGCAGCGGGAGGAGGTACAGGGAAATCGATGGACCTCGATGAATACGATGTAATGGAGCATCCATACAAGCAATTGGTTGTATGGGATCCTGAAGCTGAAGAGATTCTGGGAGGCTACCGTTATCTGTTGGGCGATGAAGTGCAGTTTGATGCAGAGGGGAAACCGATGTTGGCTACGGCTCACATGTTCAATTTCTCTGAAAAATTCCTGAAAGAATATCTTCCGACTACCATCGAACTGGGACGTTCGTTTGTGACTCTAGAATACCAGTCTACCCGTTCAGGTTCGAAGGGGTTGTTTGCCTTGGATAACTTGTGGGATGGTCTTGGCGCTCTGACGGTGGTGAAACCGAATGTCAAGTATTTCTTCGGAAAGATGACGATGTATCCCAGCTACAACCGTTTCGGACGCGATATGATTCTGTATTTCCTGAAGAAACATTTTTCGGACAAGGATAATCTGATTACTCCGATGGTTCCGTTGCAGATAGAAGCAGACCCGGCTGTGTTGGAAAAGCTTTTCTGTAATGCGACTTTCAAGGAAGATTATAAGGTACTGAATACGGAAGTCCGTAAACTGGGATATAACATACCTCCGTTGGTGAATGCCTATATGAGTTTGTCGCCTACCATGCGTATGTTCGGTACAGCCATTAACGACGGATTCGGCGATGTAGAGGAAACCGGTATCCTGATTGCGGTTGATGAGATATTGGAAGAGAAACGTATCCGTCATATCGAATCCTTTATCAAAGAACATCCGGAAGCACTGAAACTAACTTCGGGAGCCAATCCGGTTCTTTCACGCGTATAATTTATGTATTTTATCATAAGCAGCCTGTCTACAGTTTTGTACTGTAGGCAGGCTGTTTTTTGTTGAATATACCGGATAGCGAATACTTGTTTCAGATAGCTTTTCGTTTTCGCTGGTACAGATTCTTTGGGTTATGTTGGATTTGTATCAAACGAATATCGAAGCGATTCGGGGAGAGTCAAACTTGAAAAAACAGTTTTTTCGTTTGACTCTCCCCGACTTTTTTGTATCTTTGAATTTCAAACGTTTTTCCGTTATCCATTATTAATATTCATAGCTACATGAAATATCCCATTGGCATACAGAGTTTCGAACGCATCATCGAAGGCGGTTACGTCTATGTCGACAAGACTGAATTAATCTACAGGCTGACCCACGAGAGCAGTATCTGTTTCCTGAGCCGTCCCCGCCGTTTCGGGAAGAGCCTGTTGGTCTCTACGCTGGAGAACTATTATCAGGGACGTAAGGAGCTGTTCCGCGGTCTGGCCATGGAGCTCCTGGAGAAGGACTGGTATGTCTATCCGGTATTTCATGTGGACTTCAACGGGTCTGATTTTACACGTGAAGGGATATTGGAGGAGCGTCTGGCCGATTATGTCTCTGGATGGGAATCGGGCTATGGCCTTTCTTCCGGAGATGATAAGCATGATTTGGGTGGACGTTTCCTGAAGGTGCTCCGTAGCGCCCACGAACAGACGGGGCGTCGTGCCGTAGTGCTGATTGATGAGTACGACAAGCCGATACTGGATGTGCTCGATGTGGACACCGCGCTGGAAGACCGCCACCGGAACGTACTGAAGGGTTTCTATTCGGTATTCAAGGCTGCCGACCGTCACCTTCAGTTCGTGCTTCTGACGGGTGTGACCAAGTTCTCTCAGGTGAGTGTTTTCAGCGGTTTCAACCAGCCCGACGACATCAGCATGAGCATGGACTACGAGTCGCTTTGCGGCATAACCCAGGAGGAGTTGGACCGTTATTTTGCGGAGCCTGTAGCACGCATGGCAGCGGATTACCGTTGTACGGCAGAGGAGATGCGTCAGCGGTTGAAACTGCAATATGACGGGTATCATTTCAGCGACCGGCTGACGGATATATATAATCCGTTCAGTCTGCTCAATGCTTTCAGCAAGCGCCGCATCTACGATTACTGGTTCAGTTCGGGCACACCGACCTATCTGGTACGGCTGCTGTCCCATTTCCGTGAGAACATGAACGAACTGACTGGCAAATATTACCGTCCCGAGGAGTTTATCGACTACAAGGCCGACATGGAACAGCCCCTGCCGATGATCTACCAGAGCGGTTACCTGACCATCAAGGATTATGACATGAGACGGAACAAGTTCCTGCTGGATTTTCCTAACAACGAGGTGAAGAACGGATTTCTGACAGCTCTGGCAACTTCCTATTTAAGGCCCAAGCAGCTAGTATCCAATTGGATTGACGATGTTGTTGATTCCATGGAAGCCGGCAATCCGGAAAAGCTCTGTACGCTGTTCACCTCCTTTCTGGCAGGTATACCCTATACGATGCGCCGCAAGGAGGATGAGGCCGAGCGTGAGCGTTATTTCCAGTATACTTTTTATCTGATCATGCGTCTGGTGAGCGTCTATACGGTGTATGTGGAGAAGGTTCAGAGTCAGGGCCGTGTGGACTGTATCGTAGAGACTCCGGAGTATGTCTACATTTTCGAGTTCAAGCTGGACGGTACAGCCTCCGATGCGTTGCGCCAGATAGAGGAGAAGGGTTATGCCCGCGAATATGCTTCCGATAGCCGAAAGATATACAGGATAGGTGCCGTCTTTTCTTCCGAGACGGGTACCATCGGCGAGTGGAAGTCGGTCTGTAGCGATGAATAGGAAGGTTGGACTGCTGCCGGTAGTTCCTTGGTGGTCGCTTTTATTCTGGTGGATGTATAACCTTCATTGTTTATGAATTATTGATTCAGACTACCGCCATACCAGTTCTGCACTTTCAAATCGTAATTCATATAGAAAAGGCTGTCGGAAGTAAGAATAGGTTGTTCCGGCAGTTTTTTATGCGACAAATCCCGCTGGAAGGCACCATAAATAAGCAGACGGTATTTCATCGTATCACCCAGCAGCAGCCATGGAGTCGTCAGATTGGGCAATGCACGGACAGCCTGTCGCAGATACTTTTCAGCTTGTAGCGTATCCCCGGCTGTATATGCCAGATAGCCGTAACGGGCATAATCGGCAGGTGCCGCGCCCGGTGCGGGACGAAAAGAAACGGCTGCCTCCCACACCCGGTTGTAGAACAGTGAATCTTGATGCTTCCATGCCTGCATCAGTTCGCCATTGGCCATACGCGGTGTGTAACGTACGGCTTCCGCCATCAGCTGTAAAGCAGCCGCACTGTCGCCTTGCTGATAGCATCGTCTGGCGTATGCCGACAGATACAGGCTGTTCCTCGGATAACGGGACGCAAGAGATTCCAAAATCGAGTCTGATTTTTCGGGATATTCATTTGCTACGGACAGGGCATACAGATATTGCAGCTGGACATCTTCCGGATGGCAGGCACAGGCAGCATCATAGTTCCTGTCCTGCAAATAATCGAGAGTGGAATCTGTCAGAAAACGGAACGACGGAATGTTCCAGCTCACCCATAAAGCCACTGCAAATGCCGGAACCATATAAGCCGTACGGTCTGTTTCGGCTGAAAGGGTTTCATCCCGTTGCAGATAAGCCGGCAAGATATAAGACATCAGCAGCAAAACAGGCGTACCCAGCCATGTGGCCTGAGCGAAATCTTTCACGAGGACAGCCAGCAGGGTTGCTGCAATGATGCGGCTGTCCGGCCTTTTCCGATGCTGCCACAAGGTCCGGACTATCATTATTCCTGCAAACAGATAAACCAACGTTCCGCATATGCCCTTCTCGACCAGAAGCTGAACCGGCAAGCTGGGGGCAATGGAAGTAAACGGCTTCGTACTGTCCTGTCCGGTAATGGCATCAACGGCATACGTATAATTCCCGTTTCCATACCCCATGAAGGGACGTTCCGTAAACGCCTGCCAGGCAGCCGCAGTGCCGCTTATCCGGCTCTCGGTGCTCTGCTGCTGAGAAGCGGTACGGTTCATCTGCAGGGTGGTGTGCATCTCCTTTGGCAAGAGGACTGCAACCAGAAGCATGGCGGTCACAGCCGGCAGCCACAACCGCAGTTTTTCTGCTTTCGGGAAAAACAGCAGTGCAAAAAGCAGATAAATGCCGAGTGCAACATAGGCACCGCGCGAAAAGGAAAGCAGGATGGCCAGAAGGCATAAAAACTGAAGCGGTACCGACCAACGGCGCATCAGGCAAATCCACCCGGACACCATCAGCAGCACTTCTGCCCAGATGTTGGTGATGTAGCCCAACGGACGGAACAAAAAGCGGAAATGATACGTATTTTCGAACCCGGCTTCCAGTACCGAGCTTCGGAAAACAAAGAAGGAACAGACAGCCAGCAGGAGGGCAGCTCCTATCGGGAACAAGCTTCCCACACGTAAAACCTGCAAGGCACGCCCGTGGGCGAACAGCCTCCGGCAGACAAAATACGTTGCCAGCATATAGACCGAATAAAAAGCCGCGTCCAGGGCAGGTATCGGACAGGCTGCATAAAAACAGGAAAAGAGGTCGGACAGGGCAAGGGCCGCTACGCATCCGTCCAGCCGGCTCCATTTCCGGAAAGGAAGCGGGCGCAGGAGCAGCAGTGCCCCAGCCACCAGCAACAGGCCGATGCGGTACGAATCTTCCACCCTGAACAGGAACAGTGCCAGAAGAATCGTCACCCCAAGCGCCACACAGATTTCTTTACCCCCGCTGTATCTTATTACTTCCATAACGTCTTACCAGAGGGATAACAGACCTGTATACCAGATAGCCTATCAGTCCGAGAAAGACCAGCTGCATGCCGATGTTACGCAGCAAGGCAAACGGCGGCATCATCCGGTTCGACAGGTAAAGAATCAGCTCGTTCACCGCGTCGGGGAAGGTCTGTACAAACCGGTACAGGAAGGTCGGAATGACATATACGAAGTAGAATCCCATAAAAAGATTGACCGTCACCGAATAGACGAGCAGCCCGTACCGCTCCAGCGGACGGATTTGCAGCAGGTAAGGACGTTTGCCTTCCGGTCTTTTCCACAGCTTCTTCCATACGTAGCCCAGCAGTTCCAGCGAACGCTGCCGCAGGTTGGGCACCCCCAGCAGGTCGGATGCCAGCCAGTAGCCGTCGAACTTGAAGAAGGGATTCAGGGTCATCACGAAACCGAGGTTCATCACCAGAATCAGGTAACGGACGATGTCGTTTCCCGTCAGGAGGAAGACCGAGAGCAGGATTATAAGCCAATAGCTCTGGAAATACACCCCGGCCAGGTTCACCACACACCGTTGCGTCCGGTCCAGCTTCCAGACTTCGGTCACATCGGTATAGAGTACGGGGAAGTTGAGGTACAGCCCGAAGCCGATGCCGCCGTGCCGCACGCCGAAATACTTGCAGGCAGAAGCGTGTCCCAGTTCGTGAAAGAACGACGAACCCAGCATGAAGGCAAACAGACCTACTACCAAATAGACATTTACCTTGTTGTTGAACAACAAAAGGTCGGGTGTACGGAAAAAGAACCAGGCATCCAGGGATACCGCTACAAGAAATACCGTCAGCATATACCAGTGGTTGAACAGGAAGCGGAACGTATCCGAAAACTTGTCGATTGCCGCCGCACTGAACAATTCCTTTTCATAGAGGAAAGAGCGTTTCTGCTGCTTGGGTGTAAGCAAGGGTATGATGAACTTATCGATAATCAGTCGTACCTGTTCGGGTGTGTATCTGCCTGCCTTCTTTTCAGTATAGGCCGCAATCGCTTCTTCTTCCGTGGCATGCCGCTGCAGCGTTTCCACCAGTTCTGCCATGGCCGGACTGGCTTCGTAGTACTGTCCGCCGCACGAGAGCAGCACACGCTCCTCCTGGGTAGCTGACGAAAGTTTCTGATGAATGATGATGTCTTTATATATATTCATATCATCTTGCTTTCAGGATGGCACTGTTGATGCTCCGGTCTACATTGTTATAACTTCGGTTTGTCTTCTTTCCAAAATCGAATGTATAAGCTAATTTAATGTAGGCAGTTTGCTGGAAAGTTCGAGAAGTCAGGTTGTTTTTGTAATGATAAGCGTTTTGTGTCATTTCATACACCTGTTCGCTTTTACTTGTGAATGGACTTTCCGTTCCTACTTCGGCATGCAGATTTTTGTGATTATAAGATATCGACAAGCCATAGCATGCAGGCATTGTTATCTCTACCAAATCAATATTCATTTGCTTTTCCTTGCTCTTTCCATATAAACTGAAAGCAAAGTCTTTTAAGTAATAATCAACTTGTGCCTTAGCTGATAAAGAATTGAATTTCTCATATAAATCTCCCCGACAATTCAAGTTCATCCATGACCCATCCAATTTAAGACGAAGATTATTTGTTACTTTATAAGAGAGGGATAGATAAGCATTCCAAATATTAGCATTGTTATTGCATGAATAACTTTGTACCAACTTCTGGTTCTCCTCATAGAATAGAGACGTTGTTACCCCTTTGCCTCTAGAATAATTTACCATACTTTGCAGATTGAAACGACCGGTTTGTAACCCGTAAATCAGTCCTGTTCCATAAAGTTTTGCTGGAGTTAAAGTAGGATTTCCTCGTTTTATCATTAGCGAATCAACGAACTGTGTCGTATTGTTCATCGTACTGATACTTGGGAATGTATTACCAATATTGCCTGTCCATTGTAGTTGTTGGTTATTAGCAAGACGATAGATCAAACGGGCACGCAAACGGGGAGAGAATTGTTTGACTCGTTCCGCTCCGTGAAGTTTATATTGCAGATTAGAGAATCCTGGTGCTGCTTTCAATGTGAATTTCTTCCCTATCTGATGGCTATATTCCACGAAGAAGATTGTTTCTCCCGTCCATAAATGCTGCCAGGTATTGTTACTCCCTGAGTAACTGGACATACTGATATTGTGAAAATGGAACAATTGCCCGCTCAAAGAATTCTGGTGCTTAAATTTGATACCATAATTTATGTTTCCAAACAAAGCATATAAATCTTCGTCTGTTCGGGTAAAGGTTTTATAATTATTCTCTTGATAAGAATAGGTATAATCATTGTTGGTATAAGTTCCCGTAAATGTAGCCTCAATAAACTGGTCATGTTTGAGGTTAAAATAACCGTATAAATTCAAATTCGGTTTTAACCCCCTCTGTGTCTCTTGCGTTTCTGATTCCTGTATTGTAGGATTAGCCCCCTCGTATTCCAAGCGATTCCGATTGTAATTATCAGGCTCATCGTCTCGGACAAATGACAACTTCCCGACCAACGTTCGCTTGTCATTCCGGTTTTCTACATTTAATTGTACATATTGGTTGTTCGTTTTTACATTTCCATCGAGTGTGGATGTTAAACGTCTGATATCTTGTTCCGCGAAGTGAAATAGTTCTTCTCCCTCTGTATTTATCCCATCATATCTTTTCATATCATATCCGCCAAAAAGCGTATAGCTGGTGTTCCCATGCGCCAATTTAGCAACAGCATTATAATTCCCTGCTAAATAGCCAATCGTTTGATTAGCATCCAAAGAGATATATCCTCCCGCTTTATATTTACGCGTAATGTAATTGATTGCGGCTACATCATTGGCATATTTACCTGTCGGCACATCATAATATTCAATCCGTTCTACATCTTTTGGGCGGAGACTCTGAATTTCCCGATAATCCACTTTCCTGCCGTCTATGTAAAGCGTAACATCACCACCAAATGTCTTGACTTTCCCGGCTTTACGATCAACATCGATGCCAGGAATCATCAAATTGTTTAAGAGGTCATAACCTGTACTGGCATGTTTTGTTTGTTTTTCATCAGGGTGAATCAGCAAATGGTCTTCCTTCCGGACAATAGAACTGGCCGTTACAGTAACGGCATCCAACATAACGTTTTCGTTTTGAAGTTTTATAAGTGGAACTGAGGCTTTTTCAGAAGCAATTGTAACAGGCATAGACTGTGTCTTATACCCTATCATACTAACAATTAAAATATATTTCCCTGCATTTACCTTAACCTGGTAATTCCCTTTTGTGTCAGTTATAGTACCTGCTACAAAAATGGAATCAGGGGTCAACAATCGAACTGTGGCATATTCTATCTTTACTCCTTCTTCGCTTTCAATTGTTCCATTTAATATATTTTGTGCATGGCTATATACAGCCATAAACAAAATACATATACAGGTAATGATTCTTCTCAATTTCATGTCGTTATCTCCTTGTTTATCTATTTGCCTATTACGCCCCATAATTAAAATCAGAAAATACCTATCAGGTATTTAATGTATGACTAAACTCTAAAACAGTAATTAGACATAAGGAATTAAAAAAACTGATAGGTAAAAAGTGACTTATTAGCTGTGTTCTCCGCAATTATTATCCCAAAGACACCAATCTTCACTATAAGCTACTACATCGCTTGAAAGATTTAATAAACCACTAACTGCTAATGGATCAGTTTCTAAACGCTGTTCCAACTCTTTAATGTCGAATTCTGACATTTCGGTATTCAAAGATACTATTTCTTCGTTGTTTAACATAAAAATACTATTTATTTAATTATTAATTATAAATCTGGTATAAGCCAGATTTACAGAATGTTCAAACATTTTTTGTAAAACAGCACAATGTTCATTTTTACCTTCTAATGTACGAGCCGGACAACCACCTCCGCAAAATAATGCATAATGGCATTTGCTACATGTTTCTCGTTTAGTAATATCAACTTCCCTCCATCGTGACATGGTTTGATTGTACCATGTTAAGCCGTCTTTAGAATATTGCCCAATTAAATGACTATTGTCACCTATTACTTCCCAACAAGGGTATATTTTCCCTTTAGGAGCAAAAACATATCCTTGAAGTTGAGCTAAACAGAATGTTGATCGAAATGTAAGGTTCTTTTTCCCCATCATTGAATCTAAAAAGAATTTGCTTAGCCCATAGTCATTACAATCCTGATAAGTATCGTATTGTAAATGTTTGTCTATATAGGACTTTGCATTAATAAACTGTAATTTTTCATGTTCTGATGAAGATATAGAATCGTAATCTCGTAGTATAGCTGTATATATTCTAAAGTTAGGATTATCTTCAAAGCCTATCTTGGAAAAGTATTTCTTTAATTCGATAAACTTATCAACATTATGATTGTCGGTGTTTATACGAACGGATACTTTTATATTTTTCTTTAAGGCCATGCTGATGTTGTGAATAATCTTATCAAAAGTCCCATGATCTTTGTAATGTATTCTTCTTGTATCATGAATGGCTTTGGGGCCATCAATCGTTATTTGTAATTTACAAATTTTTGTGGGTGATAATAAATCTAAGTAATGCTCTAATTCATAGCCGTTTGTAATAGCATTGAATTTGTAGCCTCTTTTTACTCCTTCTTCAACAATATAATTTACAATCTCTTTATTTTCTGCTAACAACGGTTCACCACCATAAAGTGTTAATATTGATGATCTTAATTCTTTATGAGGCTGTATTTGCTCCATAGCTCGATATATACTGTTTACTTCTTCTATGGTAAGAGTATTACTATGTTGATTATCTTTCATTTCCCTATTTTCAAAACAATATGGGCAACGGAAATTGCAATTGTATGTAACGACCCAAGTAAAAGAAGTATTTAAAATTTGTTTTCTTTTATGTATAGCCTTTGCTACTCTTGCTACATAAGCATATTCCTCTTCTGGAGTTTTGGTAGTAATATATCCTCTTTTTATAAGTTGCTGCAACATGTTATCCGAAAAGTCATGACCTTTGGCAAATGACTTTATTTTTTCCAATAGGTTTTCCGTTACAATATCTATAGCTCCCGTATAGCCATGAATCAGCATATACTTACCTTCTTCCTTTTCCAGTTTGACTGGAATCATATAAGACGATGTTCTTAAAATTCCCATTTTCTAATGCCAAATTACTTGTTTATCTTTGTCTATCTCAAATATTCGTTCTTCCACCCCTTTTGTATAATCCCGCAGCCAAAATAAAGCCCCTTGTGGAAGCTTGTCATACAGCAGCCTGTCGTCTTCCTTCGCTGTCTGTTTCCCTAAGGAGAGCCACGCGCCGTCTTTCATATAAAACAGTTCGTACTCATGCCCTTTGCGTATACCGTTATCATCATTGCGAATGATATAGCGTATTCTGTCTATCACAAGAGGCTGTTCCAGTTCCAGGCCTCCCCACGATAACGTGTCGTTCGAGTGGAAGAAACTCAGCGGGTCACCATCAAACAGCTTTTCGGCCCCGTTACGGGGATAATACATACTTGGCATATATGCTCCTATAACTTTACCTTTTAAGGGAACATCCGAGCCTTCTGCATAGAATTCTACCTCAGCCATATTGCCCCATGTCTTATCGGACGATTGGTAGCGCACATATTTTACCGGTGTACGGTTTTCACTTTCGACTGTGAGATATTTAAATTCCGGTATTTCTTTAATCGTATGAAATGTAACCGCATCACTGAAATCCGCTTTATTTGCTCCTTGAAAACGACTGCCGGGCATCAATGGCGGCAAATAGGCCAGATTGGGAGCTTCCGGGTTTTTACGCTCCAGCACATACGATATGCATTCTGTCTGCGGGGTGAAATAGTTTATATTTCCAAGGGTATCCAATAAAAAAGGATTACCGGTCAGTTGCAGTTTGCCATCGGCATACAAGGCGGTATGGTAAACGATGTTTGGTCCCACGGCCTTGAATTCTGCTTGTGTACCTTTCACATTCCCCCATGCAACGGGCATCCATCCTCTTGGATCGAACACGCAGAGGTAAGCGAACTGCCGGTTGGGAGATTGTTTCAAATCGATTGTAATATCTTTGGACTCAATGAAAGGATAATGAGAAGTTACGTCCTTTCTGAATGCATCCCGAAAAAACTCTGGTATATCCTCGTCTCCATGCAGCATGGCAAGTGACCCGGCACATTTCCCGAACGTCCGCTGATAAACTTTGGGTATCCTATGCCGGAAGCGGATAAGGTGTTCGTCCGGATTTTGTTCTGCTCCCGAAAAATCATGGAATGTACCATCGTTGTCGTACACAACATTAAATACATGGCCTTGATTTCCGTCACCCCAATGCGGTATGGTTTCAACACCTACAGGAATTCCGCAAGCTCGCATGGCATATACCGCCAAGTTGGCATAGTCTCCACATAAACCGAATTTGATGTTGATTAATGTGCTTGGTCGTATGCAGATACCCATAGCACTCTGGGTTGCAATATGGATGGGCAGCTTTATCAGTTCGTCATTGATAACCTTACACGCCTGCTGCGCTGTCCGAATGCTGTCGTTCATCAGCAGCGGTTCGAAACGTTCGCGATACAGTGTTCGCCATGCTTCCGGGATTTCTGTCCCGACACGGTAGGGCAAAATCCATTCGCAAAACTCTTCGAACGTAAGGTGCTGGTTCCACGGACGGTTCCGTACAGCAAAAGCCTCGTCAATATTCTGAATCAAATAATCTGCAGACAGTGTCTGTACATCCCAGTTCAACACCGGATTTTCCTTCAGATATTTAGCTTGCTGCCGGAAGGTAGCATATATATAAGGTATATCATATTCTTCTTGCTTGATTTGGTATACCGAATCTATAAAGTTATAATACTCCTCAATGCTTCTTCCCGTCAGGTATCCCTTATCTGCCATGTTTTCAAGAAGAAATTGGGCTGCACGAAGTTTCAGTGAATTGCTGCTCTCCTCATAATGCTGAAGCACGTGCAGTAATTCTGCACGGTTTTTTCCAGCTTTTGAGAATGCTTCCTCGATTCCTGGTTCTACGATTCTCATTTGGCAAGAAACCAAGAGGAGAACAAACAAGATGTAGATGGTATGTTTCATCGCGAATAGTTTGTGTTTCCCTATTTTGTAATGATAGTCCTTTCAGTACGATAACGATATTTTTATCTACTAAGAACTTCAATCCTACAAGTATTTTATTGTTTAATAAAAACGGCAGCGTATGTATGATTTTCTTTTGTCGTTAGTATTATCTGATAAGTACCATTCGGCAGATGAGGCACTGAAATTATATACGTACCAGCAGGCACATCCACGGTTCCCATATAATATGTAATTCCGTCTTCTCCAGTAATTTGTATCTGTAAGTCATCGTGTGCCATTTCAGATTTTAAGATAAAATCTTCTTTGGCTGTTGTAATATCAAGAGAGAGGTATTCTAGGTCTTCCCACTGATAGGTTACCATTAGATGAATTTTGGCTTGAGCATTCATGCAAGCCAACCATGCCATACTTAGTAGTATAAATACGATTCTTTTCATAGATTAACATCATTTCAATTTCAAAGCGATGCAAAGATATGACTATTGGTTCTAGAATACCCTAAAAACTTGTTCACAAAAAGTTCACAAATTCTTCACATTTTATAATTCGCTATAAATCAACAATAAATTCATCCAGTTCACTTGCTGTACCCTCTTTGTTGAAAAGCTTTTTATATAGGCGCGTGCGCAGATTGGAGATTGCAGAGGCATTGGCTTTATTCATAATTTTAGGAAATGCTTTGAGTGGTATTTCCAGTTTTAACAAGAAACAAGTCCGCAACTCCATCTCTGAGATTTTAGGATAGAGGGTGTGTAAACGCACAATGAATTGCGGGAAACAATCTTTGATTAAGTTACGTAACTCTTCCCATTGCGGGGCAGACTCCGGTATATGATTCCAGTGGCTTTCCTCGTGAAACCATAAATAGATGGCCGACTGCCGCATCTCCTGTTTGCGAAGTTCTTTTTCTTGCCGTGCCAGTGCCTTTTCATCCATGTTAAGCCGGATGTGCCGATTTGAAATTTCCAATTGTGATATTTGGCGTTGTAACTGTTGACAAGTTTCAGTTTTTTCGTCTCGTTCCTTCCGGGCTGTTTCTATCAGTAGTTCCAATTCTTCTATTTTAGTTTGATTCTTTTGTAGTTCATGCTCCTGTTTTTGTTCTGTTTCTTTTTCTCTTTCCAGCTCAACTCTTAAATTGGCCAATTCCTTTTTCTGCTGTGCTACGTTTTGCTTGTATTGTTTAAACCGCCGGATACCCCAGCTGATTAATATGCCAATTCCTAATAAAGTTAATAGAGATAAATAGAGAAGCTTTTGCTGACGCTCGTTTTGCAGCAGCAACCGATCTTTTTCTTGTTTGATTTTCTGGTAGTTGTAAAGTGCGTGGATTTTATAAATAGCTTCTGTTTGTGTGATAGCAGCAATGCTGTCTTTGAGCATTGCACATGTACGCTCATAATGGAGTGCCTGGGCTACTTCTCCTTGTTTTTCATTAAGGGTAGACAATTGCCGGTAGATGTCGCGCTGTAAATAAAGGGAGGCCTTCTGTTGTAGAGATTTTCGGAAATACATGGAAGCGGAATCTGCCTGTCCTGCATGCAGGCAAATCATGCCTTGCGAATATAGGGCAATCGGATTTTTGTCTTTTATTTCTTGAGGCAGCTTGTGTATCAATGCGGCTCCTTTATCAATTACACCGTGGTCTATGAATGCTGAGATGTATTCATTTAGGATGAGGTTTGTCACAATCGAATCTTGTGTTGTCAGGGCTGTTTCATAAGCTCGACGGTAGTAATAGGCCATGCTGTCTACCTGTTGGTAACGGTCGAAAATGCGGGCGATATTTCTTAAACTTATGGAAACTCCTTTTGCATCTCCATGTTTCTGGAATATTTTATGTGAGGCTTTGATGGCTTGAATAGCCTCCGGGTATAGCTCTTGGTAAGCAAACAAGTAACTCATCTGTTCATAAATACGCCCTGACAATTCCGGTCGGTCGCATTTATGACTGATTTCTGCCGCTTGTTGGAATGCCTGTAGTGATTGTGGCAAATTCCCTATTGTACGATATATCCTTCCTAGCATATAATAAGCCTCCAGTTGCTTGGTAGCGTCCCCTTGTTTGTTATAATAAATCACGATGGATTTGATGAGGGAGTCTGAAGTTTGCCGCACGTACAGTTTGTCTTCGGCACGCAGGGTCAAAAGCGCATGATACATGCGTGTCTCTTCCGGCTCGTCGGCCATCTGTGAGTCCAGTTGCGAGAGGTAGTAAAGGGCACTGTCGGGACGGGCAGACAGCAGACTGATGGCACGCTGCATGGCTGGAGGATAGGATTTTTCAGCACGCTGGCACGACAGACCGGCGAACAGGACAGACAGAAACAGAAGGGGAACGTAGATGTATTTCATGCGGCTACTCGTTGAACGGTACAAAGATAGCATTTTTTTGATGAGTAAAAACTTTGTTTTTCAAGTTTGATTCTCCTTAACTTTTTTGTATCTTTGAATTTCAAACGTTTTTCCGTTATCCATTATTAATATTC
>ENA-OPVK01000018-OPVK01000018.1-human-gut-metagenome-genome-assembly--contig:-NODE-18-length-141540-cov-9.051744_pt1 | contig 141540 bp, 116 predicted proteins | sample MGYA00241495_ERZ501982 | MGnify/ENA primary metagenome ERZ501982 (study PRJEB25962, sample SAMEA2042002) | human gut metagenome | biome: human gut; feature: human-associated habitat; material: faeces...
CCCACGACCCCCTGCTCCCAAAGCAGGTGCGCTAACCGGACTGCGCTACACCCCGGGGTCTTTTTTCAAAAGCGATGCAAAGGTACGTCTTATATTTGAAACATGCAAATCATCGGGTATTTTTTTTACATAAAATCAATTATAACACAAAACCAAATAAACTAAACAATGAAACAAACCAGCCCATCTTGTCTGGGGCTAACCATGGCTAGTTTATCCTAAGTACTTTAACTGCAACCAGTAAACTTCATAATAATACAAGTACCCTGCAATGTCAAATAAAAATACGCAAAAGGCTGCTCAGGAATTCCCTGGCAGCCTTTTTACGTCTTATATCTTGAGAGGCATTTATTCTACATAAAGTACCAACCCCTTCAAATACTCTCCTTCCGGATGATAGATATTTACCGGATGGTCGCCCGGCTGTGTCAACTGGTGCAGGATACGCACGCTCCGTCCACTCTGTGCGGCTGCCGTAAAGACAGCATTGCGGAAATCCTGCTTGCTGACTACCTGAGAACAGGAGAACGTAAACAGAATACCTCCCGGACGAATCTTCTCGAACGCCTTTGCGTTCAATTTGGTATAGCCTCGTAAAGCATTCCGCAACGCATCACGATGTTTGGCGAAAGCAGGCGGGTCCAGAATAATCAGATCGTACTGGTCGCCCATACGGTCAAGGTACTTGAAGGCATCTTCGGCATACGCCTGATGACGATCATCTCCCGGGAAATTCAACTTGACGTTTTCATTGGTCAAATCGATGGCCTTGGCCGAACTGTCGACAGAATGTACCAGTTTGGCCCCTCCGCGCATGGCATAGAACGAAAAACCTCCGGTATAACAGAACATGTTCAATACACTCCGTCCATGAGCATAGCGCTCCAGCAAGGCACGGTTCTCACGCTGATCGACAAAGAAACCGGTCTTCTGCCCCTTCAGCCAGTCTACGTGAAACAGCAGACCGTTTTCCATAGCCACATTCTCCGGGCTACCGCCTTTCAGGAAACCGTTCTCTGTAGCCACCAAATCAGCCTTATAAGGCAAAGTAGTCTCACTCTTATAATAAATATGTTGTACCACGTCGCCCATCACGGCATCCAGAGCATCGGCAATCGCCAACCGGTCCATGTGCATGCCTGCCGAATGAGCCTGCATGACCGCCGTATGATCATACACATCGATAATCAGTCCCGGCAAGTTATCTCCTTCGCCATGAACCAGGCGATAGGTATTGTTTTTCGGGTTACCGATCAATCCCAGTGCCACACGCAAATCTTTTGCCACCTGCAACCGACGCTTCCAGAAATCCGCATCAATGGTCTCTTGCTTGAAAGACAATACCCGTACAGCGATACTGCCAATCTGGTAATGTCCACAGGCAATAAATTCCTTCTTGGAAGTATAGACATCCACTACCTCCCCTTCTTCAGGTTCACCTTCCACGCGCGCCAAAGCTCCGGAGAAGACCCAGGGATGGAACCGGCGGAGTGAATCCTCCTTGCCCGGTTTAAGAAATACTTTTTTATAAGCCATATATAACTATAGGTAAATAATCCATTTATCAGTTCAAGTCCTCACTGCCCACAGCCGGGACGGAATCCTCCACTTTTTCGATGACATAATTTCCTGAAGCACGCAAATCCTCCAAATATTCGTAGATACGGACGCAGGCCCAGGCATCTGTTGCCGCATACAACTGCTGTGCTTCGGTCAGCGTATCAGCCTCCCAGTTGGACAAGCGCTGGTTTTTCGAAATCTTCTGGCCAAAGAGCAAGGCATAGATTTTCTGCAGGCTCATTTCCTCAATACCGAAACGAGGCACATAGTCCTGCAGTTCAATCCAATTTCCCACCCGCAGGTCTTTCTGGTTTCTCCGACGGAGCATGGCAAAATCATCCTTCAATGAAAGACCGACCTTCAACACATCATTCAGCAGGAAATCCTCCAGAAAGTCAGGTAAGCCCAGGCTGTTCAGCCGGAACAGGAAACAAGTATCATGCGTAGACACCTGCAGCAAAGCCACTTTATTGACCGAGCCCTTACGGAAAGAAGGACGTGTCTCCGTATCCACTCCGACAATGGTCCGGGTGTTCAGGTATTCAACCGCTTTCCGTGCCTCCGCTTCTGTATAAATGACAAAGATACGCCCCGGAAAAGTCACTTTCGGGAGCTCCGCTATTTTCTTTTTATCTATCTTGTTCTTTAATAAAATCATGGTTCATCCTGCTTTAAGGTTCATCCTCACCCATATCCAACCCTTCGTATAACTCCTCTTCCGTACAGTTATCCTCGTAGATATCTTCCGAGTCATCGGCCTCCTCCCAGGAAGCATTCCGGCTGTATTTCAATTCATGCAACGGACGCATCACATTCACCAGCCGTTGTCCCCAGTATTCGGCGAACCGTTCCCGGCATACCGCCAATGCATCGTTCATGGTCTGAGGCAATCCCAACTGATAGACACAGATAAAATCCTTCAACACCTGATAGATGTCTGCCAGACCTTCGGAAATCTCCTGACGGATAGGAGAGTCGCTGTATGCCATGTCATCAAGGAACACTTCCAGATAATCGTCTCCATCACCCAACAAAGCCGCTATTTCGGAGCGGAGCTGATTATAGTCGGACTCTGTCACAAACGTCTCCACGTCATCCTCTTCCATGCGTTCACAAACCGGAAGCAGAGAAGCCTTCAAATAAAGCAAGGGTAATACCTTCAACAACTTATCGACAAAGTCACTACGCTTCTGCAAAGAAGTCCGTTCCAGGAATCCACACAATTCAGCCGCTACAGTCACAAATTCAACGGTATTCTTATCAAAGATGGGTTGTATACTTTTTTCCATAATTAAGCATAATAGGCAGGCAAAGATACGAAAAAAATTTTTCATTTTTAGTTTTATTCGTACATTTGCATGATTCTAACTGATAAAATGCATACGACTATGATAAAGAAAAAGAAAGAGACAAAGGCCTCGGAAACACACGAAGAAAGCCTCTTCTCCAAAGAAAAAATTGTCACCGCCATGAAAGGCGAGAGCATCCATTTCGCCCTAGGATTGCTTATGGTGATTTTCGGCGTATACCTCCTGCTGGCTTTTACATCGTTCTTCTTTACCGGAGGAGCAGACCAAAGCCTGTTGGAGCATCCGGAACCGGGAGAACTGGCACGTACGGACAACCAGATACAGAACGTGGCTGGACCACGGGGAGCCCAATTGGCTCAATTCCTTATCAACGGCTGTTTCGGTATATCAGCGTATGCCATCGTCGTGTTTCTGATTGTAGCCGGCATGAGTCTGATGAAAGCCTATCAGTTCAACCTGTTGAAATGGTTCATCGGCTGCAGCATCGTCATAATCTGGTTGTCTTTGGCGCTAGCCTTTGGAGTCCAACCGTTCCTGACCGACTCTTTCATTTACCCGGGAGGCCTGCACGGTTACAATGCCTGCCAGTGGATTTCGTCACAGATAGGAATGCCGGGAATGTTCCTGCTATTACTGGTCACTGCTGTCCTGTTCGCCCTTTTGCTGACCCGTAAGACCATTTGGGTGGTCCGCAAGGCGCTCCGCCCCGATTTATCACGTTTCAAACGCAAAGGAAAGGTACAACCGGAAGCGACTGAAAATTCCGGGAACGATGCCATACATCCAGAATCAGCCGAAACCGTCGAAGAACCTGAGTTGAGACAGCCCGAAGAGCAACAAATGTCCTCTCAGGCTGTAGCGACAGAAGAAGAGGAGAAGGCAGAAGAGGCATCCGAAGATACAACGGCACGCCCTTTTGAGCAAGAGGAGGATGAAGAACCTTCTTACCTTCATTCCTCCCACTCCAATGACACCCGTGATGCACGGGTAGTCGAACTGGAACCAACCATTGCCGAACCGGTTGCCTCCAGACCGACTGTGACTGTAGAGACAACTTCCCAACCGTCCGAGCCCTCGTTTGAAATCAGCGATGAGATACACGAAGACGATGAAATGTTACATGGAGAACTGACCCAGCCGTATAATCCTCGGTTGGATCTGGAACATTACCAGTTCCCGACTCTCGACCTGCTGAAAAATTACGATGACAACGTACCGGCCATCGACATGGAAGAACAGAATGCCAACAAGGACCGCATCATCAAGGTGCTCCGCAGCTTCGGCATTGAAATATCTTCCATCAAGGCCAGTGTAGGTCCCACCATTACCCTCTATGAAATTACCCCGGCCGAAGGAGTCCGTATCTCCAAAATCCGTAACCTGGAAGATGACATCGCCCTCAGCCTTTCAGCCTTGGGCATCCGTATCATCGCTCCGATTCCGGGAAAAGGTACCATCGGTATCGAAGTGCCGAACGCCAATCCGCACATCGTCCCGATGAGTTCGATCCTGGCCAGCCGGAAATTCCAGGAGACGACCTTCGACTTACCGGTAGCTTTGGGTAAGACCATCACAAACGAAGTATTCATGGTTGACTTGGCCAAGGCCCCCCACATGCTGGTAGCCGGTGCAACCGGTCAAGGTAAGTCTGTCGGACTGAATGCCATCGTAACCTCACTGCTTTACAAGAAGCACCCGAGCGAACTGAAGTTTGTCATTATCGACCCCAAGAAAGTGGAATTCGCCATCTATGCACCGATAGAACGCCACTTCCTGGCCAAGCTTCCCGACGGTGAAGACGCCATCATCACCGATGTTACCAAAGTGGTGCAGACCCTGAACTCCTTGTGTGTAGAGATGGATACCCGTTACGACCTGCTTCGTAAAGCCGGCTGCCGAAACATCAAGGAATATAACCAGAAGTTCATCAACCGCCAGTTGAACCCGGAAAAGGGACATCATTTCCTGCCTTACATCGTCATCATCATCGATGAGTTCGGCGATCTGATTATGACAGCCGGCAAGGATGTAGAACTTCCGATCTGTCGTATCGCCCAGTTGGCACGTGCTGTGGGTATCCACGCCATCATCGCCACCCAGCGTCCGACGACCAACATCATCACCGGTACCATCAAAGCGAACTTCCCGGCCCGTGTAGCCTTCAAGGTAGCCTCCATGATGGACTCACGCACCATTCTGGACCGTCCGGGCGCTCAACAGCTCATCGGTAAGGGTGATATGCTTTACCTGCAGGGCAATGACCCGGTACGTGTACAATGTGCGTTTGTCGATACACCGGAAGTGGAACGGATTGCAGACTTCATCAGCAAACAGCAAGGTTATCCTACGGCCTTCATGCTGCCGGAATACGTCGACGAGAACAGTGACTCAGGCAGTGTAGCCGATGTGGACATGAACCGCCTGGACCCGTTGTTCGAAGAAGCGGCCCGCTTGTTGATTTATCACCAGCAAGGCTCCACCTCGCTGATTCAGCGTAAGTTCTCCATCGGATATAACCGTGCGGGACGTATCATGGACCAGTTGGAAAGAGCAGGTATCGTAGGTCCGACCAACGGAAGCAAGGCACGCGAAGTTCTCTGCATGGACGAGAACGATCTGGATATGCGCATGAAAGGGCTGAAGGAGTAACCCTCCCCTACCCTTTCTTGCATGAGACCAACAGGAAACTGGAAACCTGAAAAACAAAAACCAATCAAGACATTAACCCAAAAACAAGAAGTATGAAACGAATTTTTCTGATAGGAATCCTGTGGCTGTCTGCCCTTGCAGTGACCTATGCCCAGCAAGATACAAAGGCCAAGAAACTGCTTGACCAGACTACTGAAATCTACCAGAACGCAGGAGGTGTGAGCATTCATTTCACCGGCTCACAAAACGGAAAGCTGCTGCTGGACGGCAACCGTTTTTACCTGGAATGTGGCGGTGTGAAAAGCTGGTTCGACGGACGTACCCAATGGAGTTACGTAAGCCAGAACGAAGAAGTAACCGTCAGCAATCCCACCGAAGAAGAGTTACAGACCATCAATCCATACACCTGGATTTCCATGTATAAACAAAGCTTTAACTATCGGTATGCCGGGCAGAAGACCCTGAAAGGCAAAAGCGGTGAAGAAATTATCCTGACTCCTCAGAAGAAACAGGATATCAAGCAGATTACCCTATTGATTGGAAAGGACCATGTTCCCCAATACATCTGTATCGAAAACCGTCAAGGAGACAAACAGGAAATCATTGTCCAGTCCTACCGAAGCAACCAGAACTACAATGATGCTACCTTCCGCTTCAATGAACGCCAATATCCTCATGCGGAGATCATTGACATGAGATGATATCCGTTTATTTACGAGAAGTTATCTGATAGAAATAAAAAAAAGAATTACATTTGTTATCGAATACTTAAAAAGCAATCAGAATTATGACAACAGAACATGTAAAATGCCTGATTATCGGATCAGGCCCAGCAGGATACACTGCAGCTATCTATACAAGCCGGGCAAACCTTTCTCCAGTATTGTATGAAGGTATACAGCCAGGCGGACAGCTCACCATTACCACCGAAGTAGAAAATTTCCCGGGTTATCCGGAAGGAGTAACCGGTCCGGTACTGATGGACGACTTGCGTAAACAGGCAGAACGTTTCGGAACAGATATCCGTAACGGCATTGTCACAAAAGCTGATTTAAGCCAGGCTCCCTACCGTTTCATCGTCGATGAAGAAAAAGAGATTACGGCTGATACGGTCATCATCTCGACAGGTGCTACCGCCAAATACCTGGGTCTGGAAGACGAAAAGAAATATGCCGGTATGGGTGTTAGTGCCTGTGCCACTTGCGACGGATTCTTCTACCGTAAGAAAGTAGTGGCCGTAGTTGGAGGTGGAGACACTGCCTGCGAAGAAGCCATCTATCTGGCCGGTCTGGCCCGCCAAGTTTATCTGGTAGTGCGCAAACCGTTCCTCCGTGCTTCTAAAATCATGCAGGAACGTGTCTTGAACCACCCGAACATCAAAGTGCTGTTCGAGCACAACGCCGTAGGCCTGTATGGAGATAACGGTGTGGAAGGTATGCACGTAGTAAAGCGTATGGGCGAAGCCGATGAAGAACGCTACGATGTTGCCATTGACGGTTTCTTCCTGGCTATCGGACACCAGCCGAACTCAGCCATCTTCAAGCCATGGGTACAGACCGATGAAGTCGGTTATATCATCACCGAAGGAAATACTCCACGTACCGGAGTCCCGGGCGTTTTTGCCGCCGGCGATGTAGCAGATCCTCATTACCGCCAGGCCATTACCGCTGCTGGTAGCGGATGCAAAGCTGCCATTGAAGCAGAACGTTATCTGTCGGCCAAAGGCATGCTCTAAAAAGTTCAAGTCCGCCTTTCTGTAAGACGGACTTTATTTTTAATCTATACACTATTACCTTATGAGAAAGCACTCATTCAGAAGAGCAGTCGTTGCCGTACTGTTCTTCGGTGGTATCGCCACCGCATTTGCCCAGCAAATGCCCCCTCTTCCAACCGACCCGAACGTCCGTATCGGTAAGTTGGGAAACGGCTTGACTTATTACATCCGTCACAATGAACTTCCCGAAAATCAGGCAGATTTCTACATTGCGCAAAAGGTAGGCTCTATCTTGGAAGAAGACAACCAGCGCGGTCTTGCCCATTTTTTGGAACATATGTGTTTCAACGGAACCAAAAACTTTCCTGGAACAGCTCTCCGAGACTGGCTGGAAACCATCGGTGTAAAATTCGGAGCAAACCTGAATGCCTACACTTCAGTAGATGAAACAGTCTACAACATTTCCAACGTACCTGTCATCCGTGACGGTATCGTAGATTCCTGCCTGTTGATTTTACACGACTGGGCAGATGGCCTGACCCTTGATCCGAAAGAAATCGACAAAGAGCGTGGAGTCATCCACGAAGAATGGCGTACCCGTACCGGAGCCATGATGCGTATGTACGAGAAAACATTCCCAATCCTGTACAAGGACAGCAAATACGGTTATCGTCTGCCCATCGGAACCATGGAAGTGGTAGACAATTTCCCACACCAGGCACTTCGGGACTACTACGAGAAATGGTATCGTCCGGACCAGCAGGGAATCATTGTAGTAGGTGACATTGACGTAGACAAGATTGAAGCTAAAATCAAGAAAATCTTCTCACCGATACAGATGCCTGCCGACGCAGCCGAACGCACTTATTTCCCGGTACCGGATAACGAGGAGCCGCTGATTGCCATTGCGAAAGACAAGGAACAGCAGGTGCCCATCATTTACATCTTCCACAAGCATGAGGCTTTTCCGAACGACCAGAAAGGAAATGTAGGTTATCTGGCGGTCAACTACATGTCTTCCATGATAGCCAATATGCTGAATGCCCGTCTGAACGAAATCATGCAGAAGCCGAATCCTCCGTTCATCCAGGCCCTCGCTGAAGATGGGGATTATCTGGTATCCAAGACCAAAGGAGCCTTCACCGGTATTGCGGTAGCCAAAGAAGACGGTATTTTAGGAGCAACAGAAGCTTTGATGCGCGAAATAGAACGTGTCCGTCAGTTCGGATTCACAGCCAGTGAATATGCCCGTGCCAAGGCAGACTACCTGCGTAGCCTGGAATCAGCTTATAACGAACGAAACAAGCAGAAGAATTATACCTATGTCAATGAATATGTCCGTCATTTCATCGACAACGAACCGATACCGGGTATCGAGAACGAATATGCCATCATGAACCAGCTGGCACCGAACATTCCGGTAGAAGCCATCAACGAAATGATGAAACAGTTCATCGGTGAAAAGAACATTACGGTTGGTATTTTCTGTCCTGAAAAAGAAGGTATGAAGTATCCTACAGAAGCCGAAGTAAAAGCCGTCATCAATAAAGTGAAGGCCGAAAAGCTGGAGGCTTACGTCGATAAAGTATCCGATGAACCTTTATTGAAAGAAAAACCGCAGGGTGGAAAAGTAGTGAAGACAGAACAGGGAGCTTTCGGCTCTACCGTCCTGACTTTAAGTAACGGCGTCCGCGTCATCATGAAACCTACCGACTTCAAAGCCGATGAAATCCACATGCAGGCATTCAGTCCGGGTGGAAACTCTTTGTTCGAGGACAAAGATGCGCTTCAGTTCTCCCTGATGAATGAAGTCGTTGATTTGGGTGGTTTGGGCAATTTCAACAACGTAGACCTGGAGAAGGTACTGGCTGGAAAAAGAGCTTCGGCTTCTTCTTTCGTAAATACTTATTCAGAAGGATTGAGTGGAAGTTGTTCACCGAAAGACCTGGAAACCATGATGCAGCTCGTTTACCTGCGCTTCACCGCGCCACGTATGGACCAGGACGCATTCACTTCTTTCATCACCCGTACGAAAGCTGCTTTGGTCAACCAGGCAGCCGACCCGATGGCAGCCTTCCAGGATACACTGACCGTAGCTCTGTACAATCACCATCCGCGTGCCATCAGCCTGAAGGCCGAACACATGGACCAGGTAGATTATAACAAGATTATGGCTCTGTATCAGGACCGTTTCAAGGATGCCAGTGACTTCACGTTCATCCTGGTAGGAAACATCGATCCGGCTACTGCCACTCCGATGATTGAACAATATCTGGGAGCATTGCCGACCATTAACCGCCAGGAAAATTTCCGTGATACGAAAATGAATATCCGCCAGGGCGAATACAACAACAATTTTACCAGAGTACTGGAAAATCCGAAGGCAAGTATCCTGATTATAAACAGCGGAAAATGTACGTACGACATGAAGACCCGTCTGCAGATGAGCATGCTCAGCCAGCTGCTGGACATTCTCTATACACAGACTGTCCGTGAAGACGAAGGTGGTTCCTATGGAGTAAGCTGTAGCGGTTCCATCAGCAAATATCCGCAGCCGAAAGCCGTTCTCCAGATCTATTTCGACACAGACCCGAACAGACGGGACAAGATGATCGGACTGATCTACAAAGGTATCGACGATTTCATAGCCAACGGTCCGAAAGCAGAAGACCTGAACAAGGTAAAAGAATACATGCTGAAGACCTACCAGCAGAACCAGAAAGAAAACGGATACTGGTTAAACATCCTGAACGAATATTACTGGGACAACCTGGATATGAATACCGGTTATGAAAACATGGTCAACAGTATTACCGCCGACGACCTGAAAGAATTCGCCAAGAATTTCTTCGGCCAGGAGAACCGGATTGAAATCAGCATGAGTTCACCCGACAACCAATAAGACCAAGAGCCGTGTTATACACTGATATACGCAAACTTCAGAAACTTGACGCAAAGCGGAGTCCGATGTTCGACAAGAACCGCTTTGCCAAGTTCCTGATGTATTTCGCCGTCGCATTCTGGGCAGCATACCTCATTTTTTTCGGGGTCATGCTGTCCTTTGCTTTTGAAGAGGATTCCCCGAACATGGAACCCTATCATGTATTGAACCAAGGTCTGATCATCTTTTTGATTCTGGACTTCCTCATCCGCTTCCTGTTTCCAACACCCGTGCAGGCCATCAAGCCTTTCCTGCTGCTTCCTGTTCCGAAACGGAAAATCATGAGTATCCTGCTGATAGACTCCGGATTAAGTCTGTTCAACCTTTTCTGGCTGTTCTTCTTCGTCCCGTTCGCCCTGATTACTGTCACCCGTTTCTACGGACTGACCGGTGTAATAGGCTATGCGCTTGGCATCTGGCTGCTCATGGTCTTCAACAGTTACTGGAGCATGCTCATCAAGGTACTGATCCGACAGAAATTCCTCAATATCCTGTGGGTCGTTCCGGTATACGGTATACTGGCACTCATCGAGTTTCTGCCGGAAACAGGATGGCTGAGCACCTTTACCATGAATCTGGGCGAGGCATTCATCCTTTGGAACCCCCTCTCTTACCTGGGTGAACTGGCCGCCATTTTCCTGATGGCCTACATCAACTATCGGGTACAGTTGAAGCTTATCCACAACGAACTGTCACGCAAGGAAGATACCCATGTCAGACACATCAGCAGCTATAGTTTCTTCGACCGTTATGGCAATGTAGGCGAATACATGCGTCTGGAGCTGAAAATGCTCTTCCGCAACAAATCACCGAAAAGCCAGTTCTGGATGCTGATGGTCTGCGTCGTCATGTTTGCCTCATTCCTTACTTTCAATGTCTATGGAGAAAACAGCCTGATGAACGACTTCATGTGCCTCTACTGCTACATCGTTTTCGGTATCATGACACTCATCCAGGTAATGGCCATCGAAGGAAACTACATTGATGGTCTGATGGTACGGAAAGAAAGTATCTACAACATGCTGCGGGCCAAATATTACCTGCAATGTATCTTTCTCCTCATTCCGTTCCTGCTTTGCCTGATTCCCGTCATCAAAGGTTCCATGCCCTTGCTGATGTCACTCAGTTACCTGTTCTTCGCCATGGGACCGGTATTCGCCTGCCTGATGCAGATGGCAGTTTATAACGACAGGACCATGCCATTGAACGTAAGTATGATAGGAAAACGTCAGAACAACAACAAATATCAGTCTATAGTTTCCATTGCGGCCATGACGGTTCCTCTGCTCATCAACCGGGTATTGACCGCCCTGTTCGAGCCGGATACCGCATACATCATCATGATTCTGCTGGGACTGGCAGGTTTCCTGACACACCGTTACTGGATATACAACATCTATAAACGGTTCATGAAACGCCGTTATCAGAACATGGAGAATTTCAGAAACACCCGTTAACGAAAGATTTGACTTATGGATATTATTTTAGAAAAACTCAAGAAATGTTATGGCAGCCATGTGGCTCTGGACATTGACCAATATACCCTTACCGGAGGCGAAATTGTAGGATTGGTGGGGAACAACGGTGCCGGAAAGACAACCCTCTTCCGACTCATGCTCGACTTGCTGAAAGCAGATGAAGGTCACGTATGTATCGGCGACATCGAGGTAAGCCGCAGCGAAGAGTGGAAGGAGTTCACCGGTGCATACCTGGATGAAAGTTTTCTGATAGATTACCTGACACCGGAAGAATACTTCCACTTTATCGGCAAGATATGCGGACTCGATGCGGCCACCGTAGACGAACGGCTGTCTGCCTACGAACGTTTCATGAATGGAGAAATTCTGGGACAGAAAAAATTCATCCGTAACCTCTCTGCCGGAAACAAGCAGAAAGTCGGGATTCTGGCAGCCCTGCTCAATCGTCCGCAACTGTTGGTATTGGACGAACCGTTCAACTTCCTCGACCCGAGTTCCCAATCAGCCTTGAAACACCTGCTCCGGGAATATCATCAGGAAACCGGTGCCACCATTCTGGTGTCCAGCCACAACCTGAACCATACGGTAGACATCAGCTCGCACATCATCCTGCTGGAGCACGGCGTAATTATCCGTGACCTGAAAAATGAAGAAGGCAATGCCGAAAAAGAACTGGAAGCCTACTTCGAGATCGAGCAGTGAACCAGTCGGTGAAAACCGCTTTGCCGGCAACGGATTGGAAGATGCATAGCCTGAAACACTCTCAAGTCAGCCTGATTGGCGTGCCAATCAGGCTGACTTCTTCTATCCTAGGATTAAAAAATCTTTGATAAACGGCTATACATTTAAATAACCCAAATTTGCCAGACACTCTTGGCAACAGTTTTCCCTTTTATCGTATATTTGTTAATGAATGAAGACAGAATTGCTTATGCACTATAACACATACATACCTGGCAGACTTCTGATAATGGGAGCATTCATCACACTCCTTTTATCTTCCTGTGGAACGACACGTACTCCACACTATAATTTTCAGGAACTGGCCCGTGCTGCCATCCGCCTGGAAATGGATATCGATGAAAAAGACAATCATGCCCTTTACGTGGAATCCTCCAAATGGCTGGGAGTCCCCTATCGGTACGGTGGAACCAGCAAACGAGGTACAGACTGTTCCGGTCTGACTTATTCCATTTACAAGAAGGTATACCATAAGAAACTGCAACGCAGCTCGGAAGACCAGCGCACCGAAGACTGCCGGAAAGTAACCAAGCGCAACCTGAAGGAGGGCGACCTGGTGTTCTTCCACAACGGGAAAAAGAAACGGAAAGCCAGCCATGTAGGAATCTACCTGAAGGAAGGGAAGTTCATCCATGCCAGCAGCAGCCAGGGAGTGATTGTCAGCGCACTGGACGAGCCTTACTACCGCAGATGCTGGATGCAAGGAGGAAGAATATCCGATTAATTCCGACACACACTCATGAAACATCTGCACATACACGCATTACGTCCCTGCATGCCTTTCATCTTATGCAGCGCCTCCATCCTGCCGGCGGCAGCCCAACAGGGGCAAGACCAAGAGCTGAAACTGAACGAGGATGCTATCAAGATGATTCAGTTTGACTTTACACGTCCTACGGAAGAGATAGCCAAACCCCTGGAGTCACCGCTGGAAAAGAAATGGATGGAATTCCGCACCGACATCAAGATGCCCCGGAGCCTGACGGATACCACCACTGTCAAGAAAATCATCGGTTACATCCGGGCGGAGCCCTACACCATCTGGACCAAATTCGGTGAAGACCCGGTATACGATGTATTGGTAACCGGACGTCCGAAAGAATGGAAAATCTATTGGACACTCAACCCGTTTGGACCTAAGCCGGAAGAGTACGGACGGAGCATGCCTGTCATGCCGGGAGCCAACTACGCCCGAATGGTAGCCCCCATCGGCCCCAGTGCGAGTATCAGCGGAGATATCAACGGATTCCTTTATGATGTGCTCAGCCCACGTGGACGCATGCTTGCCCACAACCGTAAACATGCCAATGCCTGGAAAACCTACAAAGACTACCAGCCTACCAAGGAGGACAGCCTGAAATTCCCTACCTATATCCGGCATGAAAAGGATAAGGTAGAAACAGTGGCCGAGCCCGTTCTGGCAACCCGTTTCGCAGGAGACCAGACCCTCCCCATCTACCAGCATTCTGTTGAAGAGAATGACTCACTGACCCAGGTCCTTATGGATTCCTTGAAGGCAGAAACAGCCCAGCGCAAGGACTCCACTGAAGCGCCCAAGCCGCAATCGGGAGACAACGTAGCCGACTGGTATGACGAAATGCGCCAACAGAAGGTTCAGGATTCCCTACGCCGACTTGAATTCTTCCGCAGGGACAAGACATACCGGAATCAGTATGATGTAGAAAAGGAACAGCGCCGGTTCAAGGAAAAGCAGAATTGACGGAATATTCCCATCAGATACATGTACAGAAAGCCGCCTCATCGAGACGGCTTTCTGCACATGTATCTGAAGGATTAATTACTTTTTGAATACAAAATAAACGGCCAGAATCAGACAGACAAAAGCTGCCAGATGATTCCATTTCAACTCCATCTTGAAAGCGATGACCGAGAAGACGGTAAAGACTACCAGCGTAATCACTTCCTGAATCACCTTCAACTGCATGATGTCGAACGGTCCCCCGCTGTCACGGAATCCCAAGCGGTTGGCAGGAACCTGCAGACAATACTCAAAAAAAGCAATGGCCCAACTGAAGGCTATGACCCCAATCAGCGGCAACGATGCAAACCAGCTGAATTCTTCCCGCATCTTCAGATGACCATACCAGGCGAAAGTCATGAAGATGTTTGAGAAAATCAGCAATACTACTGAATAAATACCATTTGATAGCATATCTCTATTTCTTTAATCATTCTTTTTTATACCTTTTCTTGTTCTCCGACCTCCACCGGCAACAAATCAGCCTGCACGTTGTTCATGCTACTCCATAGACTGAATCTCGCTTCAGGATTCATCGCCTCCAGCCGTTTCAGCACGTCCTTCATTTCCGAACGGTGCGAATCCTTTTCATACGGACAATTCTTGATTTGCTTGCGATACCCTCTGAGGGCAGCCATTTCCACCAGATCCGACTCATGCACCAGACACATCGGACGGATAATCGTCATATCGAACTTGCGCATCACCAACCGCGGAGGCATCGTACTGAAAGCCCCTTGAAAAGTCATGTTCATCAGCAAAGTCTCCAGAATGTCATCCATGTGATGCCCCAAGGCAATCTTGTTACATCCCTGCTCTTTGGCCACTGTAAACAAGGCTTTCCGACGGTTCCAGGAGCAAAGGAAACACGGAGACTTGCGGTTGTCCGTCGAAGGGTCGAACGATGTCTCGTAACGGACGAAAGGGACTCCCAATCCTTCGGCATACGTACGCAGATAATCCATATCCGACTCGTAGGCAATGTTCGTCATAACTACATGGACAGCCACCACAGAAAACCTCGGCTTATAAATCCGGGAACGGCGGGCCAACAGCTCCAACAGGGCCAGCGAATCTTTCCCTCCCGACAATCCCACCAGAATCTTATCCCCTTCTTCAATGAGACCGTACTGGACAATTCCTTTCATAAAACGCTGTTCGATGCGGCGCATCAGCTTTGCTTCTTCCGTCAGTTTTCCCATAAGCTTTTTAAAATCGGCTGCAAAATTACATGAAAAGAATGATTTACTCAAGAAAATGAAAAATAGAATCTGCCAAAAGAATGAAATTCCAATATTCTTTGTATTTTTGAATAAATTTCTGACAAAATCTAAACTGAACCCATCATGATGAAAAATAAAACATATATCTTGACTTTAAGCGGACTCCTCCTGGCCGGAGGATTATCGGCACAGACACTCAGCGAAGCACAGAAAATGTTTCTGAACGGAGAATTTGCCCAGGCCAAACCGGTATTCCAGCGTCTGGTAAAACAATCTCCTTCGAACGCCAACTACAATTTCTGGTATGGAGCCTGCTGCTACGAAACCGGAGAACTGCAGGAGTCCATCCCCTACCTGGAGAAAAGTGCGGCAAGAAAAGTCATCAATGCCTACCTCTATCTGGGCAAAGCCTATTACGATACGTACCGTTTCGACGAAGCGGTAGACAACCTGGAGGAACATATCTCCTGGTTGGAGAAGAAAAAGCGGGATACAGCAGAAGCAGAAGAACTGCTGGAGAAATTCCGGATCGGCTCACGTATGTTCCGCGGAGTAGAGAAAGTGGCAGTCATCGACAGTTTTGTTGTCGACAAGACAGATTTCCTGCAGGCATACAAGCTAAGCCCTCAGGCCGGTGAAATCAAATTTACCGGCGAAGGTACCTGCACCAGCTTCACCAACGAGATGGGTGACAAGATGCTGTTGGCCAAGGAAAACGAAGAGGGACAGACCCAACTGTATGCCCAAAGCATGCTCATCGACCATTGGGGAGACCCTGAACGGCTGAACAGCCTGAACGAGACAGGTACGAACCTGAACTATCCGTTTGTCGATTCAGACGGCATCACGGTCTATTATGCGGCACAGGGAGGAGACAACCTGGGTGGATACGACATCTTTGTAACCCGGTACGACTCGGAAGACAACACCTACCTACGGCCGGACAACATCGGTATGCCGTTCAACTCGCCGTACAACGACTACATGTACGCCATCGATGATTTCAATAACCTGGGCTGGTTCGCTTCCGACCGCTTCCAACCCGAAGGGAAAGTATGCATCTATGTATTCGCTCCTAACGATTCGAAAGAAGTGTATGACTATGACCTGACCGGTGAAGAACAACTGGCTACCTACGCTTCCCTGAAGAACATCCAGGCGACCTGGGGAAATGCTGACAAGGTACGGCTGGCCAAACAACAGCTGGCCAAAGCCATGTACCAGCAACAGCACGAACAAAAGGCAAAAGGTGATTTCACCTTCATCATCAATGACGGAATTACCTATCATGTGCTGGACGATTTCCAGTCCAAGGAGGCACGGAAACTCTATCAGGAGCTGTCGCAGAAGCAGAAGGACCTGGAGGCGATGAAGCGTTCCCTGAACGAACAGAGAGACACTTACGCCTCTGCCCAGAAGTCAAGAAAAGACAGCATGACTCCGGCTATTCTGGATCAGGAAAAACGCATCCAGGAGCTGTACAAGGAAATAGAGAAATTGACTTTTGAAGTACGTAATACCGAATTGAAAGCCCGTTCATAAGGCTTTCAATTCCTGATTAATCACTTTTAAACCACTGGTTATGGATATACTGATTCTATTTGTCTTGATTATCGGTGGACTGCTTCTCTTCATTACCGAGGTATTTCTGATACCGGGATTCGGTGTGGCAGGCATTGCTTCTGCCGCCAGTCTGCTGTATGCAATCTATTTTGCGTTCGACACCTTAGGCACCCAAGCCGGATGGATAACATTGGGAGTGGTATTTCTGGGAATCGTCGCCATTACCACCTGGTTCGTCCGCACGAAAACGGTAGACCGGCTGGCAGTGAAGAAAAGCCTGGATTTCCGGCCCGCCCCATTGGCAGGCACCGGCCTGAAGGTAGGCGATACGGGAATCGCCCTCACCCGTCTGACCCTGATCGGCAATGCCGAAATCAACGGACACCAGCTGGAAGTCCAGTCGGCCGACGGTTTCATCGACGAACGGACCCCGATTCAGGTCAGCCGCATCAGTAACGGTGTGGTATATGTACAGCGTATCAATCATTGATTTTTATTTACCTTAAATCACAATGCTTTATGGACCCCATGTATTTTCCGATCATCGTCGGCATTGCAGCCGTTGTTTTTCTGGTGATTTTCTTCCATTATGTACCTTTTTTCCTCTGGCTGTCGGCCAAGGTATCAGGCGTACACATCTCGTTGGTACAACTCTTTCTGATGCGTATCCGTAATGTACCTCCTTACACCATTGTACCGGCCATGATTGAAGCCCACAAAGCCGGACTGAGCAACATTACCCGCGATGAGCTGGAGGCACACTACATGGCCGGCGGACACGTAGAGAAAGTGGTCCATGCCCTGGTATCGGCCTCGAAAGCCAACATTGAACTGTCTTTCCAGATGGCTACCGGTATCGACCTGGCTGGCCGTGACGTATTCGAAGCCGTACAGATGTCGGTCAATCCGAAAGTCATCGACACTCCTCCGGTAACAGCAGTCGCCAAAGACGGTATCCAGCTGATAGCCAAAGCCCGTGTCACGGTCCGTGCCAACATCCGCCAACTGGTAGGTGGTGCCGGTGAAGACACCGTACTGGCCCGTGTAGGAGAAGGTATCGTATCTTCCATCGGCTCGTCCGAAAACCATAAGTCCGTACTGGAAAATCCGGATTCCATTTCCAAGCTGGTACTCCGCAAAGGGCTGGATGCCGGAACAGCTTTCGAAATTCTCTCCATCGATATCGCAGACATCGACATCGGCCGCAACATCGGTGCTTCCCTCCAGATAGACCAGGCCAATGCAGACAAGAACATCGCACAGGCCAAAGCCGAAGAGCGCAGAGCCATGGCAGTAGCCTTGGAACAGGAAATGAAAGCCAAAGCCGAAGAAGCACGGGCCAACGTCATCCAGGCAGAAGCGGAAGTACCGAAAGCCATGGCCGAGGCTTTCCGCAACGGAAACCTGGGCATCATGGACTATTACCGGATGAAGAATATACAAGCCGATACGGACATGCGTTCCAGCATTGCCAAACCGGACAGTCATCCGGCCAGCAACGAACCAATCGGTAAATAACCCCTATAAATGCTGCAATTATGAAGACTTATTTTGCTCCTTCGGAACTGCTCATCAACGAAGACGGTTCCGTTTATCACCTGCATGTCAAGCCCGAACAGTTGGCAGACAAAATCATCGTGGTGGGCGACCCCGCACGTGTTGACCTCATTGCATCGTATTTCGATGATGTGGAATGCCAGATTGTCAGCCGTGAGTTCCATACCACGACAGGGACATACCGGGGAAAGCGCATCAGCATCATCTCCACCGGTATCGGTTGCGACAATGTAGACATCGTATTGAATGAAATCGATGCGCTGGCCAACATCGATTTCCAGACCCGCGAGACCAAGGACCGATTGCGCTCCTTCGAAATCGTACGCATCGGTACCTGCGGTGGACTCCAGCCAGACACTCCGATAGGAACCTACATCTGTTCAGAAGTGTCCATCGGTTTCGACGGGCTGCTCAATTTCTACCAAGGTCGGAACGCCGTCTGCGACCTGCCGATGGAACGTGCCCTGCTGAATCATCTGGGATGGAGCGGTAACATGTGCTGTCCGGCTCCTTACGCCATCCATTCCGACAAGGAACTGGTGGAACGTATCGCCCGTACCGACATGAAACGAGGCATTACCGTAGCCTGCGGCGGTTTCTTCGGTCCGCAAGGCAGACAACTGCGTATTCCGTTGGCCGACCCGCACCAGAATGAAAAGATTGGCAGTTTCGAATACGACGGCCTGCGCATCACCAACTATGAAATGGAAAGTTCCGCATTGGCAGGTTTGTCACGGTTGCTCGGACACCGTGCCACCACAGTCTGCCTGGTTATCGCCAACCGCGTAGCCCAAGAAGCCAACACCGATTATAAGAAATTGATGAACAACCTGATACAGATGGTTCTGGAACGCATCTGACAGATTCTTTTTACAATGACATGGAAGCAAGTTTTAAACTAGACAACTCCTGCAGCAAGGAGACCCGTTATCAGACATTTCTTGAACAGTTCGTTCCACTTATACAGGACGAGAAAGAAGAAATCAGCGTATTGGCCAATACCTCCGCGGCCTTGAAAGAAGCTTTCGGTTTCTTCTGGGTAGGATTTTACCTGATTCGCGACGGACAGCTTGTACTCGGTCCGTTCCAGGGAAGTGTGGCCTGCTACCGCATCCGAAAAGGAAGAGGCGTATGCGGAACAGCCTGGGAGCAGCAGACTACCCAAGTAGTACCCGATGTAGACCAGTTTCCGGGACACATCGCCTGCAGTTCCCTCTCCCGTTCCGAGATTGTAGTCCCCATCATCAGCCGTGGAGAAGTGAAAGGAGTACTGGATATCGACAGTGATCGGCTTAACTCATTCGACGAAACAGACCGGGTATATCTGGAGAAACTCGTCAACCTGTTAACCGATACACTCTACTGATGTCTTTACCTGAAGCCATTGAATACCTGTCAAACAGGTAAAAAGACAAACGTTTGTTTGGAATCAAACGAACGGACGAACCAATCAATCCGTCCGTTCGTTTACAGTAAAACTTCGTTCGTCTTTTAACCCCGTCAATGATATCGGAAATTTCCAAAGAAAAAGAGTGAAGAATCCTGCGCTTCGAAGCAAGTCAAGATTCTTCACTCTTCTTTTTATATACTGTTCAGTCCGAATTATTTCTGAGCTTCCTGCTGCTGTTTCAGTTTTGCCTCAATCGGGTCTTTATACTGCGTCTGCAACTTCACCAGTTCAGCCTTCAGCTCTTCCGTAATCTTTTCATATCCCGGCTGGCCGAAGAGGTTATGCATTTCGGTCGGGTCCTCCTTCAAGTCATACAGTTCCCATACATCGATATCGTTGTAGAAATGAATCAGTTTGTAGCGGTCTGTACGTACACCGTAATGACGTTTCACCATGTGTTCTGCCGGATACTCATAGAAATGATAATACAGAGATTTACGCCAGTCGGCCGGTTTCTCACCCTTCAGCAACGGAACCAGCGATACCCCCTGGATGTCTTCCGGTATCGGAGCTCCGGCCAGTTCCAGGAATGTCGGTGCATAGTCAATGTTCTGTACCATCTGCGGAATGTCTCCCTTCGCCTTGAAATCCTTCGGCAGATGCATAATCAACGGTGTATGCATGGATTCCTCGTACATGAAGCGTTTGTCGAACCAGCCATGTTCACCCATATAGAAACCTTGGTCGGAGGTATAGACCACCAGGGTATTGTCCAACAGGCCCTTTTCCTTCAAATAGTCCAATACACGCCCTACGTTGTCGTCCAATGATTTCACCACTTTGGCATAATCGCGCATGTAACGCTGGTATTTCCATTCCGCCAGTTCTTTTCCCTGCGGATTCTTCTTGTAGAAATCTTCAATCAGCGGCTCGTAGAAGGCGTCGTATACCTTTCTTTCTTCCGGATTCAACCGGCCTACATACGCCTCGTAAGCCCCTTTCAAGCGCGTATCCTTATCTTTACGATACATCTTGGTATCATAAATAATATCCATATCTTTCAGGATATTCATCTCTTGAGCAGCTGCAGCCGGACGTCCCTCATAATCGTCGTAAAAATTATCAGGCATCGGGAATGTCTTGTCTTCATACAGCGACAGGTACTTCAGTTCCGGCAACCAGTTGCGGTGGATGGCCTTGTGATGGATGAACAGGCAGAACGGCTTACTCTTGTCACGCTGGTTTTCCATCCAGTCGATACTCATATCCGTAATCAGATTCGTAATGTATCCCTGCTTCTGAATGGTATCGTTATCCATGGTTATGAAGTCCGGATTGTAATAATCACCCTGTTCCGGTACAATCTCCCAATGGTCGAAACCGGTAGGCAGGCTGATGAGGTGCCACTTACCGATGATGGCAGTCTGGTAACCGGCCTTCTGAAGCAGTTTCGGCATAGTCTGCTGAGAACCGTCGAACACACAGGTCGTATTATCCGTAAAACCGTTGGCATGGCTGTGCTTACCCGTCAGCATACAGGCACGGCTCGGTCCACTGAGCGAATTGGCTACAAAACTGTTGGTGAACTTGACACCATCGTTGGCGATACGGTCCAGATTCGGTGTTTCGATATACCGCGTATCGTAACAGCTCATCATCTGCGCCGTGTGGTCATCTGTCATGATATACACGATGTTGTACTGTTTGGCAGGTGCTTTCTTTTCGGTACTGCACGAAGCGGTTGTAGCGGCCAGTGCAGCTGCCCCCAAACACAGAATCTGTCCTCCATAGGACTTACTAAATAAATGTTTCATGATATGTTTAGATTTAATTCATGGTCTTCTCTCCTCATTATTTCACACCGGTTGGCGAGTGAGGAGCTATTAGATTTATAACAACTCTAATCAACAGAGCAAAGATATGAAATATTTTAAAAAAAACACGGGTTTTAAAAGAAAATTATTTATTTTTGTAGCCGAATATAATAATATATACCATCGCTTATTATGAAAAAGACACAGTTAACGACATGGGCGGCCAGAGCCTTTCTGGTGTGCTGCCTGACTGCATGTTCGCAGAAAGAAGTTAGTCTGGGAGACCTGAATGTCATCCCACTCCCCCAAGAAATTACAGAGGCAGCCAATGCCGCTCCGTTCGTCATCAACTCATCCACCGTTATCTGCTATCCGGAAGGCAATGAAAAGCTGGAACGTACAGCCCATTTCCTAGCTTCCTACATCAAAGAAGTGACCGGTACGGAAGTACAGGTCTCCACGAAGGCAGGAAAGAACGGCATTACCCTGAGCGTGGACCCAAGCGTCGCCACCGCCAAAGACGGGTATGAACTCAATATCTCTTCCGAAGGAATTACGGTAAAAGGAAATACCGAAGCCGGTGTTTTCTACGGTATCCAGACCATCTACAAGGCACTGCCTATCACCGAAGGCAAAACGCTTGCTTCTCTTCCAGCAGGGACAATCAAAGACTTCCCGACTTATGATTTCCGCGGTTTCATGGTAGATGTAGGCCGTCACTATTTCTCGGTAGATTACCTGAAGGAAATCATCGACATCCTGGCCATGCATAACATCAACTACTTCCACTGGCACCTCACCGAAGACCAGGGATGGCGTATCGAGATTAAAAAATACCCGAAACTGACAGAAATCGGTTCTCACCGGAAAGAAACAATTACAGCTCCCGGTTCCAAAGAATTCGACGGTAAACCGGTCAGCGGTTTCTATACCCAGGAAGAGGCCAAAGAAATTGTAGCCTATGCAGCCGAACGTTTCATTACTGTTATTCCGGAAATCGATATGCCGGGACACATGCTGGCAGCATTGGCTTCTTATCCGGAACTGGGCTGTACAGGCGGTCCGTATGAAACCGCAACCAAATTCGGTGTCTTCCGTGAAGTATTGTGTGGCGGTAACGAAAAGACCCTGCAGTTCGCCAAAGACGTAGTAAATGAAATCATGGATATCTTCCCCTCTCCTTACATCCATATAGGTGGAGACGAATGCCCGAAATACGAATGGGAAAGATGTCCGAAATGCCAGGCTAAAATCAAGGAGCTGAAGCTGAAGAGTACTCCGGAACATACCAAAGAAAATCAGTTGCAGGCTTACTTCATGGGCGAAGTGGAGAAGGAAATCATCAAACGTGGACGCAAGATGCTGGCCTGGGACGAAATTCTGGAAGGAAACCCTGCCAAGAGTACCACAGTCATGGCATGGACCGGCGTGAAAGCAGGAGTCAAATCGGCTCAGTTGGGACACCAGACCATTATCTGCCCTATCAGCCACCTGTATTTCAGTAATCCGGGTTACAACCGCCTGAAAGGAGTCAGCAGCGTAGAACGCGTATACAACTTCGAACCACGCAACGAAAAACTGACAGCTGAAGAAAAAGAAAATATCATCGGGGTACAGGGATGTATCTGGACCGAATGGACCAAAGACAGTGTCAAGATGGAATGGCAGATGATGCCACGTATCGCCGCACTGAGTGAACTGCAATGGAGCAATCCGGAGAAGAAAAATCTGGACGGTTTCCTGAAACGCCTCCGCCATCAGCTTGACCTTTATACACTGAACGGTTATCACTACAAACAGGATATCGAAGATGTAACCATGGATATCAATCCGGTAGGCGAAGGCGGTAAAGCTGCAATTACCCTGAACACTTTCGACAATGCTCCGGTTTATTACACGACAGACGGTTCGGAACCAACCGCCGCTTCACAGCAGTATAACGGACCGGTCACCCTCGATGGCAATACTGTCACAGTAAAAGCCAAGGCTATCCGAGACTGCAGAGAAAGCAATACAGTAGAAGAGACTCTGCAATACAACCTGGCGACCATGCGTCCTATCCAGTTGGCATGCACACCCGACCCGAACTATACTTATAAAGGTGCCAATCTGCTGGTAGACGGCCTGAAAGGAGACGACAACTACCGCTCCGGACGTTATATCGGTATCTACGGCGAAAATCTGGATGCCACCATCGACCTGCAGGAAGAAAAAGAAATCTCTGCTGTAACCATCGGTACTTATCTGGTTCCGGGCGATTACATCTTCGGTCTGACGGGAATCGAAGTGTATGCATCGGCCGATGGCAAGGACTTCCGCAAAATAGCTTCCAACACCATTCCGGTATTGGAGAAAGGCAGTAAGAACAATGTCCTGGAACGCAAGGAAATCAAGTTCGACAAGACTCCTGCCCGTTATGTACGCATCGTCGGGAAGAATACGCCGGCTCTTCCGAAATGGCACTCAGGTGCAGGAAAGAAAGCCTATCTGTTTATTGATGAAATAGAAATCTTCTGATCTTGATCAGATAACAGAAAATACCCTATCCTACTCAGAAATATACTGAACGGGATAGGGTATTTTTTTCTTCTTTCGGACAGCTTTGTTATTTCTGGACAGAATCATTAACTTTGGGAAACCTAAAAGATTCACGACCATGAAGAAAATCAGAATCACCGTTATGCGGATGGCCTGCTACAAGGACTTGATGGAAGAATACGAAAACCCGATGGAACATGCCTGCGACATGCATGTGGGACAGGTATTCATTGCCAACGGATGGGAGAAACCCGAAGGACTCTGCGAAAGCGCCTGGCAGAGTATGTCTCCCTTTGTAATGACACTGGCTCACGGAGGCACCAATATCTACGAAGGATGGATGAAGAACGAGAGATCGGCCATGATTTCGTGCAACGACGGCTTCCGGCCGGTCAGCTTTCTGCTGGAGGTGATAGAATAAATACTTGATACCGAATAGTTAGAAAAACACAAGGAGCTATATCAAAATAATATAACTCCTTGTATTTATGAAACACAGACTATATATGACAGCCTTGTCCATAATTATATTAGGGATTACATATACGGATTTATCTTTTCCGTCAGGATTTTCTCTTCAAGCAACGTACCATCTACGGTAATACCAAGTGTAACTGTTGTATTGGTACCTTCTCCTTCTACTTTTACCGAAAGGTTGTAACTCTTGGAAGGCTCCAAAGTCAATGTCCCCGTATAAGGATTCTTGAAAGAAGATAAGCTAACCGTATAGGCCACATTTCTTCCCGATTCACCGACATTGAAATAAGCCGTCTTAAAAGTATAGTTACTCTTATCGAACGTAAAAGTACGGCTAGTTGCATCAGTCGCATGGAGTTCGATAGAATAGGTAGTGAACATACTGGTTATGTAGTCGCTGAACTTAACGCTTACAGACGAATTCACCACACCACAATTGACCGTTACAGTCTTTGACTCATCTTTAACGATAGCAAAAGACTCTTTTCCACTTGCACGTGCTTGTCCCCAACCTTGATTCGCACTTTCCGCTTCGGCCTCTGTACAGCTTTCTGCTGTCAGCACGTAATCCGGACCCGCAGAATACGTAAAGGTTTTTCCTACAAGATCGCCATATTTCTTATCAGAGAAAATCGGTTCACTTCCTCGGCTTAAACTAACGTTAAACTTATTCACATCAAAATAGTACGATGCCCTGGTAGTAATCTCTATTTCCGTTGTATCCACCACAGAGAATCGGATCTCACCCGTCCCCTCGGAAAGCAACGGACTTTCCTCATTCGTACAAGCAGCAAACGAGAACAGTCCCATCAGGGAGAGAATGTATAGGATTTGTTTATACATAGTCAATATCTGTTATCTATATAATACATCTAATGATTTAAATATCACCCAATTATCTACCCAATTTTTATTCGCGTTACTATTATGAGATATGCAAACTCTATAGTTATTCCCTATTTGTGTATTGTCTGATATTATTGTGAATTGATCATCCTTGGGTTTTTGTCCAGCAGCAACAAAAATTCTACTTATAGATGTTGTTTTATCTTTAACATTGTTGTCTGTTTCTTTGCTCACACCAGTATAGATATCTATTGAATTACCTGCTGCTCCAGTTGTGAAATATATAACCTTAGTTGAATAACTCACATCAACCATAGTAGGCACTTGAAAGGTTGGAGAAAAAACATAAGAATTATATTTTATACTTGTACTAAAAACACCACTATACTGAAACAAAATATATCCAACATCTCCCCAATATTCTCCAGAGCCAACACTAATCCAAGGATTTACAGAATCATCAAATGGAGATTTTGATGTATAATCCCCTTTATACGGTATTCCAGTAACCTCACACTCCATCGACGCAGTAGCATTACCTCCATCAAACAAGGCAAAAGCAGTTAACTTACGTGTACCCCATTGAAGATTTTGAAATACTGGTGATTCCTCTGTTGAACTTTCACCACTATCCAAAGAATAAGTGATACTTAATAAATCCCTGTATTTCTCATTGTTCAAAATATCTGGAGATATAGTTGTTGTGGTGGCTATATCAAAGATGCCGGATCCATCTGTTTCATTAGCAGCCGTTGCTCCTTGCGATGTATAAACCGAATAACTGGTTTGAGCAGAAACTGCTGCTTCAAAAGTAGGCAAAGGCATCGTAACTGTTTTTGCTTCAATCGCAGTTGCCTCCTCACTTACCTCATTTCCGTCAATTGTATAACTATATCTCAATGTATAATTTCCTTGCGGCAAATAAGACCAATCGTTTTCTACAGCCATATCTCCCGTACTAGTGAAATTATTGGTGGTATAACTACGTACGATTTCGCCTGTTGCATTGACCAATGTTGCCTTCCAGTTTGAAATCAAAGAGAGAGGGACATTGGATAAATCGCCAAAGGAAAGTGAAACCTTCGTTCCATTTAAATAACCTGATTCATCAGTCGTATGTTCAGCTACGGCATTTAGTCCAAAAGAAAACACAGGTATATCCGGATCACATTGGATCACATATTTCGTCTGTGCGGCAACCGAAGAGATAACTGTCCATTCATGCAAACTCTCATGTCCTAATATATTCGTTCCCTCAAACACGGCATTTACCGGCTGTCCGGCCTGTACAAACAAGCAACCGTCTGCATTTTCGTTATCTGCCAGCTTCATCGAGGACTCTCCCGACTTAACAGTCAAAGTCCAGGCTGAATAATGGTTTTGCAGGCTCTCGCTGACAGCAGGGGTCAGCATCGCATTGGCCAAGGCAGCATTTATCGACGCTTTAACAGGCTCATTGGGACGGATCTGCACAGTATCAGAACCGGAAAAATATGGAGTATTCTGCACGGGGTTGTTCTCTCCGCAATAAGCGGTTACCGTATATCCTCCAGCCATCAATTCGACTCCTTCCTCCGTCAGTTCGCTGTATTTTTTAGGGAAGCCCTCCACAGAACTGTTCCCCTGACGGATATCAATCATAAAATCAGCGGTCTGCGGTATCAAATCTGTAGGAAGCGATACAGTTTCTGCTCTTGAAGTAGATGAAAGTTTTACATCAACTCTTCCTAATGCCAGATGCAAATATCCTGTTCCCTCTCCATTCTCTGAATCAAAGGTATCATTGGTACAAGCTGCCAGCAGCAATCCGATCAATCCTGTATAAAAGACTTTGATATATCTCATTGTTATAGAATTATTCATTTATTTAATCATAAATCAATTCAAAGTTATCTATCAATAGCTTACTGCCTACACCTCCCGTGAAATAATCACCATATTTACTGGCAGAAGCCACCACTAGAATGTATTTAGGGGTACGGTTCGTGTAACGGTAATCCAGCACCAGATCACGTTGTTGATATTCACTATCGGAATTTCCACTGATGTATTCCGCATAAGCGATGACGTGTGAATCGTTTTTGTCAAACAGTTGGCGTTCACTGGGGCGGGTACGTATCTCCAGCGGTTGGTCCCAATCGGTCAGGGCGATGTAGATGTGGCAGGAATCCGATTTTCCTTTTAATGCTTGCAAGGCATCTTCGCCTATCTTGTCGATGGGTACCGACGTATACTTATAGTGGACGCGCAGTTTTGTCGGGAAAGATGAGAATTCACGTCCGAAACTCAATACACCGTTGGTACCGTCGGTACGTACATAACTTCCGGTAAAGATATTTCCGGCTGCAAGTTTCAATACGCGCCATTCGGTAGCCAGCGAAGCCGCTTGTCCGGAACCGTTGCAGGTTTCGGAGGTGGGGGTGGTGTTACTGTCGGCAATTGTTGTGGCGCCTTTGTTTCCTGTGTCCCAGAATGACTCTCCTCCCGAAGCCCAGGGCTGCCACAGGGTGCCGTTTGAAGCCGGCGAAGACGACCAGTCATCAAAACTTCCGTTCGTGAGCGGTGTGGCGGGGGCAGTGGTGAACGAGCCGCTGCCCTTGTCCGTACCGTCTACCTGGATGCTGTATTGGTAGCTTGTGCCGGGGGTCAATCCTGTCAGTGTGGTACTGAAGCTGGTTCCGTTTACGGCGATGTCGGCATCGGGTTGGGTCATCCAGTCTGTCGCATCCGCTTTCTTATAAGTTATCGAGGGGCGTTTCCCGCTCTGTATACTACCAGATAGACTGGCACTGGTAGAACGGACAAACGTATCATTACTTGTTTCTGTCTCTCCGCTGGAGTGGTAGACATAAACCGTCCATTCAAGACTGGTTTCCTCCCAGCCATTCTGTACATAGAAGGTGACGGGTTGTGAGAAATCGTAGGTATCGGAAGCTGTGGGGTCCGGGAAGACTTTACCGCTGGTGCCTCCCAGTTTGAAGGAAGTCGCTTTGATGCGGTCGAGTGGTTGGTCTTCATTGACATAGACAATGACGTTTCGGTTGATTTCATCGATGACGGCGTTGCCTATCTGGTTTTCCAGAATGATTTCCCGTTTGATAATCTGTTGTACGGTTATCTTCCAGGGATAGTCCTGATAAGTGCTCAGAACGAGTGTCACCGGTTGTGAAAAATCCACCCGTGTGTCGGCGGAAGTAATGAGGTCGTCCGTCGATGCGAATCCCGTAGTGGGGAATTTCGCATAGTTGTGACACAGGGTAGAGTCGATATTCAGGGTAGCATCGTTCGTGACCGTCAGTTTGGTAATCCGAAGTGCAGTCAGATCGACTGTATCATCTACATACAGAGAGATAGTACGTTCGCTCTTGTTAATGGTAGTCTGGTTGCTGCTGTTGCCTTCGGCATCACATTGCCCTTCCACCTCGAAAGCTTCGATGCTGCCGTCCACAATTGGGTAAGGGATATCGTTCTTTATCTTACAGGCTGACAGAGCCAACAGGCAGAAAAGAGTATATAAGAGTTTCTTAATCATGCTTCAGTGCTTCCTTTATAAGTAAAACGTCATTCCGATATTGATGGAAAACAGATTGATTTTGAAGTTACCCGAAGAAGTTCTCCGGCTTCCTGTCTCTATTTGGTTGGTAGTTTGTTTCTGCCACTTAAAGCTATAGCCCATCACCCCTACCGAGACTTCCACAGCCGACCAGTCTGTAATAAATGCACTCATTCCTGGTGCAATACCTATCTGAAAACTGTGGGTACGTTCAAAAGTTCCATCGTATTCCGTTCCGGAACCTGTAGAATTTTTGCCAGTTGCATAAGCGTAAGTAAGACGTACCTCATTAAAGAGTCCGAATATCTTACTTCGACCGATAGGCATGTAAGTACGCAGAAAACCCGACACTTCGTATTCATGCTCTAAATAATACAAATCCTTGAGGTTGATGTTAAAATCTTCGCCCAGATTCAAATTAAAATTACCTAAATCAAGATAAGTACGGTTATATCCAGCACGGACACCTGCTGCCATATTATCTCGGAAAAAGTATCCCACATACGGACTGACATTGAAAGTATATCCTAGTCCCTCCACATCCTTGATGACCAAAAAGTTCAGGTTGTTTTCCTCATGTTCGGAATAAGAAACAGTACCGCCTGCCAACCATTGGCCTTTAGGAATGAATACCGCCTGCATGATTCCACGGTCAATTCGTTGTGGTCGTCCAGATGGAGTAAGTCCTTTTGCTATTCTGGCTGCCTCCTTGGCAGCTCTTTCAGCTTCCTTTTCTGCCAGGTGTGCCTTTCTTTTCGCTTCTTTTTCTGCCCTTCTGGCTTCTTTCTCCGCCTCTTTTTTAACCTCTTCCTCCAGTCTGGCATGTATTTTCTTATAAGCTGATTCGCTGAGTTGGTATACATTTCCAGTAGAACCAGTGTAAAGAATACTGTCAACAGACAAACTGTCGGATGATGAAACCGGTTGTTGGGCATGCAAGTATACGATACAGCATCCCGCCAGCAAAAATAATAGAAACAATCGTTTAATCATATAAGATGTTTAAAGACAAGTATAACCGTAAGCATAGTTATATCCTAACCATGCTTACGGTCCAAATGAATAATCAAAGGGTTATTCTGTAACAGGCTCGCCATAAACGAGTTCGAGTCCATCTATCAACAAGACACTACTTGTACTTCCTGTAAAATAGTCTCCATATTTGCTGGAGCTACATACTACTAAAATGTATGTCGGCTTGCGGGTCAAATCACGATATTTTATATCAATTATAAACTCTTTATATTCACTCATACTTTCCGGTGAAGTAAGGCTTGAATCCAATTCACCGTATGCGATAACAGAATCATCATTGATGTCTACAAATTGATTGTCTCCCGTACTTACAGCAAAAGCTGATTCCCAATCGGCTAATAAAATATAGATTGAACAGATGTCACGATCCCCTTCTTTTACAGCGGTAACTTTATCTGTCTTAATCTTATCTATTTTGCCTGGATTATACTTAAAGTATCCTTTCAGTTGTGACGGTCTACTTGTGAAAGGTCTTCCAAAATCAAGCTTAGCTCCCAAAGGAAAAATGGTAGCACTCTTAAATGATCCCGTAAATAGACTTCCCGCTGCAAATTGACCAGCAGCCGTAGTTGAGCCCAATCTGGCAGCTTTACCATTTATTACATCTGTTTCTTCAGGCCTTGTAGGATTAATTTCTGTCAGTGTATTTGCTCCTTTATTTCCACTATCCCAAAACACATCAGCACTACTTGTGGCTGCATAATATGTTTTACCATCTTTAAACCAGTCTTCCATACCTCCATTAGGAAGTTCTGTAGCCGCTTCGGTAGTGAAAGAAACCTCATCACTGACATAGTTTTCTTCCTCTTTTTCGTAAGCCATGCGGTAGACGTATGTTGTGGCAGGTGCCAGAGCGGTTAAGGTTGCCTTATAATTACCACCCTCATTTGCGGCAGTGACTGTAGTCCATTCATCTGCATCAGCGGTTTTGTATTCAAAACGCATGGCTGTAGGATCCAATTCACTTTCAGCTGACAACACGCTTCCTTCTACGTATGCAAAGTTGCTCCAAGCATTGGCAGATGCTGCCTCCAATTGGGTAGTAGCTTCGGTAGATACATTGAATTGGAAAGTATAAGTAATTTCTTCTCCGTTTATTGTAACAGTCGGTTTGTTGATACCACCAGCATCGGCCACTTTAAAATTCAGTATATAGTGCTTACGAGCTTTTACATCGGTGATTTCGGTAGTCTGTGAATAAGATTGTCCGTCGTTATTGGTTACTTTAACAGTCACATTCAGATTTCCCACTGGGAAATACCCCGGTTTCAGTTCATTGCCCATCATAAAGTTCAAAGCGGCCACACCTTCCAGTTCCGAAGCTACGGTAGTAGTAGCAGAAGCAAACTTCTGGAATGACTCATCGTAATTCACCGTCACCTTTACATTGGCGAGGGTACAGGTAATGTTGGCTGTTTCTTCTTTACCGGACTCAATGGTCACTTGCTGACTTCCTGCATAGTAAGGGATATCGAAACCCGATTCGGAACCGTCGAATCCATTAGAGGATGCCTTAATGGTATATGTTCCCGGTGTCAGACGAAGCTGTTGTCCTTTCAACTCTTCCCAGTCATCGGTCTCTTTCACTACTTCGTTACTACTGTCCAATATTTGCAGGGCAATCTGCTTAGGGTTATAATCTTCCGGCACTGATCTGGTATCTACATAGGCATTGGTACCCACTTCTATGCGCAGGTAACCCACATTACCTTTCAACTCGTCATCTTGCTGACACGATACTGCTGTCAGTGCGACCAGCAATATGGTGATAAAGGATAAATATATCTTTTTCATTGGATTATTCATTGATGGTTACTTTTAAACTTAAAGGACCTACTACATTTCCATCTTTATCTTCTACTGTGATGAGGAATTCATGATAATCCTCTCCATAGGTTCCATCTGTTTCTTGTCCATTCTTTGTGGGACCATAAATGTTCATCATGGCATAGAATTGTCCTACCGGGAATGTATAGCTTGTCATACCTTCTTCGGGCATAGGCAAGCTTACTCCTAATGATGCTAACATATCCCCTAATGAAGAACCTATCATCTCATGATTGTTGAAGTTCATATCTGTGGCGATACCTTGGAAACCATTATTTCCTCCGATAATAGTAACTTTTAAACTCTTTAGCCCTGCGGGAGTAGAAATGAGTACATCCGTTGTCGGCCAGTTCCCGGCAGCCATAGAATAGTTTACACCGGTCTCAAAGATGTTACTTTCAGACGTTGCATCTGAATTGACTTTCCCGATACAGGTTACCATCAGTGTATCTTCCCCAGGTCCCGGAATCGGATCTTCTTCATCATCTCCTGTTGTCGGAATCTCTACCGATTCACTTTCATCTTCGAAAGTGATGTGTGTATTGATGGTGATTCCTGTTACAGTTCCGGTAGCCGATTCTACAGTTCCCATATTAATCTGCAACGCGTCTCCACCGGTAAAGTTATCGCCCACCTCTTCATAGTTTTCAGAGGCATCAGCCTTGCGGAATGTCTGGCTTTGGGTTACGGTATTACCCGCAGTAGTCTTGGCAGTAATATTTACTTTAATGGCCGTCACATTATCACCAAAATACCAATACACGGCTTCAGGATTCAGATTCTCTTGTGTATACGACAACGCCATTTCACTGCCATCTTCGATGGTGATGATCCATTCGCTGAACGCTTTTTTAAAGTCCTCACCATAATTTAGCTGGATGCGGCTGTTAGCCATACGGCACACTACATTCACAGAACTGGTAATATCTTTGGTTACAGTCACTTCTGTATCTCCCGAATAATAAGGGGCAGTCATTTGTTTTTCCAATGTTCCAGGAGTATGCGAAGATACATTATATGTACCTACGGGTACAGTGATACTGGCCGGCATTTCAGCCAGTGTATTGTAATTTCTGACAATGGTATCTACTTCTGCACTAGTACCCTTTACTGTGATAGGAAAAGTATTCGTGTCAATGTCACTGGCATCGGCACGTGTCTGCGATACCGGCTGTTTTACACTGACTCCCAGTTCCAAAGCCCCGGTATCTGCTTTGTCAGTCAAGCTGCCTGTCAGTTCGTTCTTCATTTCGCACGAAGCCAGAAAAAACATGGCTGCTGTGCTTAACGTAATGATATGGGTAAATTTCATAATAATATGTCTATTGAAATAATTGTCTTAAATGAAAAATTATAGCCAGTCGGAAGGTACCTCAATATCGATTTCTTCGTCGTCAGTCGTTTCATCTACCGTAATACTGATTCCCAAACCGCCGTTTTCGTCTGCCGGAGCAATGTTCAGTGTCCACGATTTACCCGGAGCCAATGTATAAGTACGTTCTACGGTAGCTGACTTGCTGTCGCTGACACGTGTTACCTGAATGGTAGCTGTTACGGTTTCGCCGGCTTTGTCCACTTTCAGATACCACGGCTCACTGTCACCTTTTGCCCATACGGCTGTTTTTCCGGCAGCAGTCAATGCATTTGTTTTATATACAACGGAATAGTCGCTGAATGACTCATCCATGTTCGAAGCAAACTTAACAGCCACTTTTCCACAGGTAGGATAGCAATCCACCGTCACCTGCTTTTCATCACCTGCTACACTGAATGAGGTGCTTCCTTCCACATAGAATTCATTGCGCGAAGCCTCATGCTCAGTACCATAAAAAGCTTTCAATGTATATGAACCGTTTTTCAAGGTAATGTTTTCAGGTTTTTCACCATACTGAAACTCTTGGACTTGTTCTCCCTCATTATCCAATATCTGTACAGTATAATTATTGACATTGCTGTAGTCACTCTCGGTTACAGCTCTACTGAAAGCAGTACTGGTAGTTACTCCCAGGCTGATGTTTCCTGTACCGTTTTCTACGGTTGGGTCTTGGCTGGTAGAACAAGCAGCCAGAATCAGACCTAGAAAGACCGCAGTACCCATAATAAAATTTCGAAAGTTCATGATATTCATAAATCAAATTTAAATTTAATATTCACGTTTTGTAATCTTAACATTCATTTAACGGATTAATTAATAAATTAACGAATTTGTCACTCAGTTAGGAAATATGTAAATAAACTTATCAACCAATGAATTTGAGTAACCTGCAGGACTTCTCATTTAATTTATTTTACGGCGCAAAGGAACGAACTTAACATTGTTCACACAAGGTCATTTATTATTTTTTTTGGTCTTTTTTTTAATGCAAGGCTCTTTTTTTCTTCATTTCTACTATAAACCGAATAAACATTCGCCTATTTTTCAATAAATCTTTAAGACAATAGAAAAAAAATATAAACACTAAACTTTTCAAAGGAGTCATCGAAACCGTGACCTATGGTTTACACAAAATATTTACATTGAGTTTACAGTATTTTCATCGCTATCCATGCACAAGCTTCCGCATCGGCCAGTGCATGGTGATGGTTCTCCAACCGGTAACCACAAAGAGCCGCCACCGTATGAAGCTGATGATTCTCCGCCTTCGGGAAGGCACGACGGGAAGCCCAAAGGGTATCGTAGAACGTATAATCGGGATAATCCATGCAATAACAACGGAACACCGCTTTAAGGCAACCCTCATCGAACGATTTGTTGTGTGCCACCAAGGGAAGCCCTTCAATCAGCGGAGCCACCTGCGCCCAGACCTTCGGAAAAACCGGAGCAGAGTCGGTATCTTCCCGGCAGAGTCCGTGCACCCGTGAACAGAAATAGGTATAATAGTTCGGCTCCGGCTGAATAAGGGAATAGAAGGAATCCACTATTTCGCCGTTACGTACTACGACTACGCCTACGCTACAGACACTCGTCCGCTCGCTGTTGGCGGTTTCAAAATCAATCGCTGCAAAATCTTTCATCGTTTGGTATTCTTATGTATTAACGCTGCTGTAAAAAACAACAATCATAATTCCGGCTCTATCACATGAAAAAGCTGTTTTTCCATAATAGAATAGAACTGTAATAACAAGAATCATGGTTCCGGCCTTAGTTTTGAGGCGGTTTTTCTTTTTGTTACTTTTTCTTTTGGGCGGCCAAAAGAAAAAGTAAAAGCAATTACCTACCATCAGTCAAAGGTAGCGAATAAAAACGGATTTATCAAAGAGAAAAAGCTGACACAGAAGTTTTTTTCATCGGAGAAATTGACACTTTCAGAGATTCTGAGTACTTTTGAAAAACTTAAAATAAAAGAATCATGCTAGCCTATACCTATATCGAACACGGCAAATTCTCCCTGCTGGAGAAACCCGTTCCTCAACTGAAAGACCCGAAGGATGCTCTGGTACGCGTCACCCTGGGAAGTATCTGCACCAGCGACCTCCACATCAAACACGGAAGTGTACCGCGTGCCGTACCCGGCATTACGGTAGGCCATGAAATGGTGGGTGCCGTAGAACAGGTCGGTACAGACGTACACAACGTAAAACCCGGCGACCGGGTAACCGTCAACGTAGAAACCTTCTGTGGAGAGTGCTTCTTCTGCCGGCACGGCTATGTAAACAACTGCGAAGACCCGGACGGCGGATGGGCCTTGGGTTGCCGCATCGACGGCGGACAAGCGGAATATGTCCGTGTTCCCCATGCCGATCAGGGACTGAACCGCATCCCCGACGAAGTAACCGACGAACAGGCGCTTTTCGTAGGCGATATTCTGGCTACCGGATTCTGGGCAGCCCGTATCTCGGAAATCAAGAAAGACGATACGGTACTCATCATCGGAGCCGGACCGACAGGTATCTGTACCCTGCTCTGTACCCTGCTGAAACACCCGGAACACATCATCGTCTGCGAACAATCGGAAGCACGTGCCCGCTTCGTCAGGGAGCATTACCCCGATGTTACGGTGGTAGGTCCGGAAGCCTGCAAGGAATATGTCCTTCAGCACAGCCGCCACGGGGGTGCCGATGTGGTAATTGAAGTGGCCGGAGCGGAAGATACGTTTCGCCTGGCGTGGGAATGTGCCCGCCCGAATGCCATCGTCACTGTAGTAGCTCTCTATGACCGTCCGCAGATACTCCCCCTCCCCGACATGTATGGAAAGAATCTTACCTTCAAGACCGGCGGCGTGGACGGATGTGATTGTGCCGAGATTCTCCAGCTGATAGCTGAAGGGAAGATTGACACGACTCCTCTCATCACCCACCGCTTCCCGCTGAATGAAATTGAAGAGGCTTACCGCATTTTCGAAAATCGTCTGGATGGGGTGATTAAGGTTGCGATAACGGGGGTATGATTTTACTTTTTCTTTTTGGTGTCAAAAAGAAAAAGCTAACAAAAAGAAAAAACACCGGCTTCCGTTTTGAGGCGGCTCCGGAACAGCTTTCGTCGGAAGCGCAGGAACTCGCTTCGCTCAAACAGCCTGCGCTTCTTTTCGCCGAAATCCATTCCTGCACTTTTTCGCCTCAAAACTAAGGCCGGAACCTTTTGTCTTTCTTAAGCGATACCTAACAGTTCGATTTCGAAAATCAGAGTCGAACCGCCGGGAATACCGGGTTGTGAGAACTTGCCATATCCCATTTCGGAAGGGATGTAAACTTCCCACTTATCGCCAACGCACATCTGCTGCATGGCAATAATCCACCCTTCTATCAAGTCACTCAACCGGAATGCGATGGGAGCTCCACCCCGGCTGCTGTCAAATTTCTTGCCGTTGATGGTCCAACCGCTATAATGGGCTGTCACGATGCTCCGGGGAGTAGGATGCTTGCCATCGTCGGCTCCCTTCGTCAATACCTTATAATAAATGCCTTTGGGCAACGGTTGCACCCCTTCTTCGGCAGCCTTTGCCGCCAACCAATCCTTGTTGGCCTGGATATATTCTTTCTTTGCCATATTTGAATAAATTGAAAAACGTGGATAAAGATAGGCATTTTTTCACTACCTTTGAAACTGGAAGACCTAACGAATATTGAAACCAGAAAGAAAATCCATGCGGATGGTCTGTCAGGTTTCCCCGTCAACTCCCTGTTGAGAGTCATCGGATACGGGCTTTACATGTCTTTTAAACGACGGATAAAAACCTTTTAAATACAGTTTCTATGAGAAAGAATTTCGGATCAAAAACCTGGTTGTACCCCATGCCTGTATTCATTGTGGCAGCGTACGACGAAAACGGTGTCCCCAATGCCATGAATGCAGCGTGGGGCGGTATCTATACAGATAATGAAGTGGGCATCTGTCTGGCCGTAGAGCACAAGACTACCCAGAACATTCTCACTACCAAGGCCTTCACCGTAAGCATGGGCACGGCTAAGTTCGTGAAAGCCTGCGATTATGTAGGCATTGTATCAGGTAATAAGGAAGCGAACAAAATAGAAAAAGCAGGCTTTCACACCCAAAAGTCGGAATATGTCAACGCTCCCCTCATTGAGGAACTGCCGATGACACTGGAATGTGAACTGATCTCATACGACCCGGAAACCTGTCACCTGGTAGGCCGCATCGTCAATGTATCGGCCTCCGAAGAAATTCTGGATGAAAACGGGAAAATCGATCCGACAAAACTGAAGCCGATTACATACGACCCCATCCACCACAAATACCTGGTACTGGGCGAACAGGTAGGCAACGCTTTTGCCGACGGAAAAAAACTGGTCTAATCCTTTTTCGAATCATTACTTTTGAAACTGACCGAATATGCCATGCTACCTGTTGAGCAAGGACGAGCAAAGCCATACCCACGTCGTTCCGTTATTGACCCGTAAAAAATAAACAGATACATGGAAAACAGAAGACTGTCGGCTTCCATAGCCCGAAAAATCCAACGGATGCTGGAGGGAGAAACCCTTCCTTCCAGTACCCTTCCCTCCTGGATAGCCCAGGAACTGCTGGAAGAGGGGTTGCTCAGTGTATTGTCCAAAGGCAGCCGGAAATCTTACCGCCTCATTGATGCGGAGGCTTGCATGCAGTACATCGGCAACCGGTATACCGGCGGAGCGACGCTGTCCCGATGGATAGAACTGTCTGAAGGTAATGAGGAACTGGACCGTGGGGTACTGGTACGGGAGACAGGCGATTCAAAGGCTATCTCTTTACGCACCTTCCGCGGCTTTCTGGTGAACTGCTACGAACCGTTGGAGGCTGCAATCAGAGAAAGCACTTTTACCTTGTCTCCACTGGAAGGAACGGCCCTGTTCATCCAGTCGCCCGAAACATTCCGTATCGGAGAAGATATCTTGATCATCGGCATAGAGAATGGAGAAAATTTCAGACAAATCCGTAGACAAAGGTATCTGTTCGAAAAGCAAAAGGCCCTCTTCGTTTCCCGTTATCCCCAGTCGGCCGATCTGCGCAACTGGTTAATGCGTATACCGAACCCATACCTGCATTTCGGCGATTTCGACCTGGCGGGTATCCACATCTACCTGACTGAATTCTATCGGTTCCTGGGAAACCGGGCCTCGTTCTTCGTACCGACAGATCTGGAAGAAAGGCTGAAGAACGGCAACAGTACATTGTACAATAAGCAGTACGCCTACTATAAAGAGATGAAAGTCACCGACCCTCGTCTGGAACCGCTTGTAGAAATGATCCATCGCTACCGGCGGGTCTACGAACAGGAAGGTTACCTGGAATAAATGATGCCCGGACATTGCCGGAATCTCCCCAACAATCCGTACCTTTGCCTCCTCATGCGATAAACTTATGAAACTGACCTATCTTTTCCATAGCGGCTTTGCCCTCGAGACAGACCGGTGCATCCTGGTATTCGACTACTGGATGGACCCTGCCCACGTCGTCCCTCGGCTTCTGAAGTCGGATAAACCGATGTATGTCTTCTCCAGCCACTTCCACGAAGACCATTTCAACCGTGACATTTTCTCCTGGGAAGCCGAAAAGTCCAATATCCGATACATCCTTTCGAAAGACATCCTGAAACGGCGCCGCGCGCAGAAGGAAGAGGCCGATGTGTGGCTGGCCAAAGGTGGAACCTGGCAGGACGAATGCCTCCACGTAACCGCTACAGGCAGTAACGACAGCGGTGTATCATGGGTCATCGAAACGGACGGACGCTTCGTCTTCCATGCAGGCGACCTGAACAACTGGTATGCCCGCTTCCTGACCGACGATTATCAGGGAGGCCTCATCCATAGTCCCGAGTTCGGTACGGACATCGACCCGGAAAAGGAAGAGAAACTGTTTCTGGGAGAGCTGAAGGATATCCGGAAACTCACGGACCGTTTCGACATAGCGATGTTTCCCGTAGACGGACGCATCGGCAACGGTTATACCCGGGGCGGACGACAGTTCATCGAACGCTTCCAGGTAGGATTGTTCGTTCCCATGCACTTTGTGGCGAGCGGTTTCGAATCGGCTGCCCGAATGAAGGAATTTACTGATGCCCGTAACATTCCCTTCTGGAGCATCGACAAAGAAGGAGCTTCCATGGAATACTAAACACGAATAAAAACAGAACATGAAACAGATAGAAGTAGTAGCGGCGGTCATCTGCCACAACGGAAAATTTTTCGCCACCCAGCGCGGTTATGGCGAATTCAAAGACTTTTGGGAGTTCCCCGGAGGAAAAATGGAACCCGGTGAAACACGTGAAGAAGCTCTGAAACGGGAAATCCGCGAAGAACTCGATACGGAAATTTCAGTCGATACTTTCCTCACCACGGTAGAATACCCCTACCCTGCTTTTCACCTGACCATGCACTGCTTCTTCTGCTCCGTCCGCTCCGGTCACCTGGAACTGAAGGAACATGAGAATGCAGCCTGGCTACGGTTGGAGGAACTGGACAGCGTAGACTGGCTACCGGCCGATGTGGAAGTGGTGAAGGCGATAAAGAATCATTGATGCTTCTCCTGATATTCATTCTGCGAATTCTGATTTCCGGCCTCAGATGGATAAAGTCACTGATTTTTTCACCTTAAAACAGCAAACCAAGTTTCTTTTGCTGATGAGTCATCGTTCATGGTAGGGACGGGGTCAGCCTGCCCGAATGCATCCATATTACTGAACAACCCTAAAATCAATTTACCACATTTCCTACCAATTTTCCTCCCAAAAATCACCCTTCATATCATTATATTTTGTATTTTCAGCCGATAAATCCGATTATTATGCTGAAGAAGGGGATATACGAAAACATCATCAATCAGAGAATGGAGCGGGAAATACACACTGCCGAAACGGAAAACCTGGTTTGTGTACGTGAAGAGATAGACAATACCGAAGCTCCACAAATGCTGGCGGACTACCTGGCCAAAGCCATCCGGCAGAAGCTTCAGGAAACGGAAGACCTGCAGGACCGCATGGCAATCATCAACCGAATTCTGACAGAGTACGGACTGATAGAAGATGTACAGATCACCGACACCTCGAACCTGCTGATGGAAGTGATGACACAAGAAAAGAACCTGCTCCAGCAAAACAGCCGTTCCGAAACAATCCGTCCCCAATCAGGTTTCCGGGTAAGCAACCTGTTTACCGGCGGAAACAGTGCCCTGTCACTGGGAGAAGAAATCAGGCGGGAAATAGCCAGTGCGGATGAAATTTACTTTATCGTCTCTTTCCTGAAAGTGTCCGGTCTTCGTCTCCTTCTTGAAGATCTGAAAAAATTCTGTGAACGCGAAGGGACCCGCCTGCGTATCATTACCACAACATATTGCGGTGCCACCCAAGGCAAGGCCATCGAGCAGTTGTCCCAACTTCCTCATACCGAAATCCGAATTTCTTACCAGACCGAAATCGAACGTCTGCATGCCAAAGCTTACATCTTTGTACGGAATTCCGGTATGCATACGGCCTACATCGGTTCATCCAACCTGTCCAAGTCCGCCCAGACCGACGGACTGGAGTGGAACATGCGCGTCACCAGCGTAGAAAATCCGCACATCATCAAGACCGCCCTGGCCACTTTCGATATGTATTGGAACAGCCCGAATTTCGAGGACTTCCGCATCGGAGGCATCCGGAAATTCAACGAAGAACTCCAACGGAACAGCTTTCGGGAAAAAGCCGATAGCCTTGTCTACCAACGTTTCTCCCTACTTCCGCATCAGAAAAAAATACTGGACCGTCTGAAAGTGGAACGCGAAGAACGGCAGAATTTCCGGAACCTGATTGTGGCCGCTACCGGAACCGGAAAAACCGTCATTTCCGCTTTCGATTACCTGATCTTCCGGCGACAAGCTGTACAAGAAAACCGTAAGAGCCGCATCCTTTTTACTGCTCACCGGGAAGAAATTCTTCGTCAATCCCTGAAGACTTACCGCAGTGTATTACAGGATACTAATTTCGGCTCTTTGTGGGTGGGCAACTACCAACCGCAATCGGCAGAAGACTACGGACATCTCTTCGTATCCATCTCCATGTTCAATTCCCGCTTCGAACAGCTGTTCGCCCAATTACCGCCGGATTATTACGACTACATTGTCATCGATGAGGCCCATCACAGTCAGGCAGACAGCTATCGGAAGCTTCTCTCGCACTTTCATCCACGGTTACTCATCGGTCTGACCGCCACTCCGGAACGTATGGATGGCAAAGACCTCCGACCGGACTTTGGAGGACGTATCAGCGCAGAGATACGTCTGCCCCAAGCTCTCCAAGCCGGTCTGCTCACGCCTTTCCAATACCTCTGTATTGCCGATGATACCGATCTGAGCGATGAATCACTCTGGAGCGGACAACGGTACATCACCGAACGTCTGGCCGACAAGCTCTGTCTGCCGGAACGGGCCGGACACATCGTAGAAGCCCTGCACCGTTACCTGGCCGACGAATACACCTGCCGGGCTCTGTGTTTCTGTGTCAACAAGCGGCATGCGGATTTCATGGCCGAACAATTCCAACGGTACGGATTCAATGCCCGAAGTCTGACCAGCGATACTCCACAGCCACAACGGAAGCAATTGGCCGAAGACCTCCGTAACAGCAGGATACATTACCTCTGCGTAGTAGACATCTTCAACGAAGGTGTGGACATCCCCGAAGTCGATACGGTATTGTTCCTCCGCCCCACCGAAAGTCTTACCATCTTCCTGCAACAATTAGGTCGTGGCCTACGCCTGTCCCCAGGTAAAACGGAACTGACTGTCCTCGATTTCGTAGCACAAGCCAATCAGCAATACGATTTTGCCGGCAAGTTCCGTGCCCTCTCCCTTCGACCGGAAAAGAATATTATCCAACAGATAACAGATGGATTCACCTTCCTGCCCGCAGGATGCAGTATCATCATGGAGAAGGTGGCCCGTGAACATATCCTGAACAACATCCAACAGGCTATCTACAACAAGTCACGACTGATAAAAGAAATAAACACATATCATCAGTTGCCCACCCTCACCCAGTTTCTGGAAAACAACGGACAAGACATCCGCATCCTATATACGCAGAACAAATGCTGGACTTCGCTCAAACGTGCGGCTGGACGAATCAGTTACCAAGATACTCCGACCACCCGTCGACTGGAAAAAGGAATGGGTAACCTGGTACATCACAATACATCCTCCTTCCTTCACTTCGTGAAAGACTTTACCCAAGGGAGCAAGGAATATCTGAATAAGAAGAACTTATCTTACACAACCATGTTCTACTACGACCTGTATCAGGAACGAATCGACAAGACCGAGTTCAAGGACGCAGGCATGTATAAGGCACTGGACATCTTACACGAAGAAGAGTACAGATACTTCAAGCAGGAAATGGCGGAAATCGTTTCCTACCGTCTGGAAAATCTGGAGATCACCACCTCTCCGTTAGGTGATACCGTCTTACCGGGTATAGAACTATACGGATGTTATACACGTGAGGAAATCTTTACACTCACCGGCCGCCAGACCGAAAACCGAAGGATGCAAGGTTCAGTATCAGGAGTATTCACCCTACCGGAGTATAACACAACCTTGCTGTTTGTGACGCTGAACAAATCGGACAAAGACTTTTCTCCTTCCACCCAATACGATGATTACATCATCAACAAGGATTATTTCCATTGGCAATCCAAAAATACGGACGCACACAACAATGCGGGAGGCCAAATCTATACCCGACAACCGGAGAAGCACAACAAGATTGTGCTGTTCGTACGCGAAGAAAAGAAAGATGGTTTCGGAAATACTACACCTTTCCACTGCTTCGGTCTGGTAGATTATGTCTCTTCACACGGCAATTTTCCGATGAACATCACCTGGAAGCTGCATCAGCCCGTTATGGCACAATACCTGAAAGTAGTATAACGCTTCCCTATCTGTAGCTGTTGGAATCCTCGAATCACCTACGGATAACCAACATGCCACGAGCTATCATTCTATCACTAAACAAAAGGAATATCCGACATTTTTCCCATAATTCACCCAAATCACCAACCTGAGGTTCATCCAAAATCCATCAATCAGTACAAGAACGTTAATATCCAGTTTCCCGTAGCTGCAAATATCAGAAGTATAATAGCCTCATCCGTTAAACACACACATTTAATTAACATATCCAGCAAAGTTTCTCCCACGGAAAACGATTAGACAGATGCGGTCAAACGTCTAATTCTTTCCGCTTAAACCCGAAGAGACATGCAGTCAAACATCCGGACGTTCCGGAATAGAAGCAAAATGAAGGGAATCCGGAGCTGGAACAAGCAGACCTCCGAACTTTCCTAAAATGACATTTTATCGCATATACAACCATAAAGCGAGCATACTTACATTATTTTCTAGCCGTTTATCGGACATAATCCATCAATACGTCCATTTACCTATCTTTTCAGCAACACACCAATTCATGAGAATACGATTTTCATATAAAGCCTTGAGTTGGGATAAGAATTTCGGATGTACAGGTAGGTAGAATTAACAGAATGACAGAACGACACGTTACTATACAACTGTTATTTACTACCCCGACCAATGAATAAAACAAACATCCTTGCCTAACAAAGGGAAGAAACATAAATTACTGAAGGAATATCTCAAAATATCGAATCAAATTCTTGTCCAAGTAAAATTCAGACCTTTTTTCAAACAATCCAATCTTTTCTTCCTATATTTGTACATATCATCACATATACCTGTTCTAACCAGTTATTGTAAGAAGATGATTAAAAAAACGGAATTTGTTAGTAACCAAATAAAAACCGCTATGAAAAAAGTTATTTTATCACTTATTCTTGCTACATGCACAGGCATGTTCTGTTCCTTAAATGCTCAAGAGTACAAGATACCTGCCAAGGTAGTCGTAATTACCAAACAAGATGTCAACATCCGCAAAGCACCGCAAACATCGGCAGCTGTCGTGGAAAAAGCCTCAACAGGAGCCATGTATGAGTTAATCAGCCAACAAGGCTCCTGGTATGAAGTGAAAGACATAAAGACCGGAAACAATGTTTATGTATCAGCAACAGTCGGACGTCTGGCTACAGGTAACCAGATTAGCAGGACAGATAAAGGGCTGGTAGAAAAAGAAGAATCCACGGATTTTATTTACCAGAAACAGAAAAAGATGCAGAACGGGGAACAAACCACATCTTACGCATTCTATCAGAAACAGGAAAAGAATATAATTTACGCTACTGTATCACAGACAACCGCTTCGATGACAGGAAGTATGTTTACCCAAGAAGTGTATTATAAAGGCAAACAGATGGGATGGTACCTGTTATTCAACGAAACAATTGACATGGACGGAGCCGTACAAAGCCAACTGGAACAACCGGTCATTGTTTTTGCCAATGGTTCACAAGGAGTAATCATAAATGGAGAAAGCTATAAAAAGGTCAGCAATAGTTTCTGAAAATCTATGTTTCTCAATATGAGAAAACCAATATCCGTTCCGGCTTTGATTTACCAGTCATCAGCCGGAACGGATTTTATATACCCTATTCGATTAAGAGATACGACAACAGCAGTGAGTCTTCCACATCCACATGAACCGAAAACCACGCTACAAAGGAGATGTACCTGATTCGAGAGACAGAGAACACGAAGTCAACAAGCAGAAGTATTGAGAGAAAAAAGATGCTACACATCCATATCCGAACTACATAAAAACATATGCTGACACATGATTTTTCTGTAGGAAGATGTATCTTTGTGGGACAACTTCCTGGGATAAAATGTATATGCCGTGCGTAAAGGATTATACATCAAGACCTAGCAAGTTGAGGATTCAATAGACATTAACCACTAAACCAACATAACTGACATGCGAAATTTCATTACGACACGAGCCGGTGCCTCATTTTATGCAGGCGAAAGCTATACTTTCGTAGTCCGGCAAAACCACCTGGAGCTGGTAATCAAAGTCGGAAAAAATCTGTACGGTGTGGTCTGTATACTGCTTACCGGTCCGGAAACCGTCAGTCTGACATGTAATTGGGGGCATTTCTTTGACCGCGTATATAATCACAAGGAACCGGAAAAGCTGTTGTCCATGTTACAGAAGACCTGCCCTACTGTTTGTGAACTCTTCACCGGAGAAACGCCATACGACTGCATCACACTACCCGATGAAGACCAGCTGGATGCAATATCCATCAGCCTGAAACGGAATATGGAACAAAAGAGTATCTTCTCCCTGCTGGACAATAAAGAAGTGCTGCATGAAGCCGAAAAGCTGTTTGATTTCTGCTGTAAACTGTACAACGAAATCAAAGAGAAATGTCCGTTTGAAGGATGGAAGAAAGGATTGATGGAAATCTGAAACAGGGAACAGACTCATTCCGCCACCACATATAAACAATCACCCAAGACATCAGCAATATGACAAATATAAATTCAGAGAATCTTACCTCAATCATCGAGGCATACAAGGTCTATTTCAAAGAGTATTTTTCCTTTGAAATCTATAAATGGAAAGCGGTGGAATACTTTCAGACGTACTGGAATATTGAAGCCGTCAACTTCAAAGAAATGCTGGTACAGGCCTTTAGCAAGACAAAAAATCTGCTGAGTTCGATGAATAATTATCCTCAAAAAATGCTGCAGGAATTCTGTGAAATAGACGAAACAAAAGTACGCGAAATGTTTCGGATGTTGTTTGACGAAAGCCAGCAGGTCGTATTCCGGATAAGCCAATTCCGTAAAAGTGCTGATGAATTGTTGAAGCAGTGGGGAAAAGGTAAGCAGCATTATCAGACGCTCAATGCAATGACCACGTATCTTTGGCTTCGTTACCCAGACAAGTACTACATCTATAAGTATTCTTGCGCCCAGAAAATGGTGAGGGAACTGACTCCGTCAATGGTACTCAAGAAAGGAAGCGGAGCAGAAGAAGCTATCAAAGTATTTCAGTTATATGACGAGGTTGCTGAAGTGCTTCGGAAGGATAATGAGATAAAGTCAATGCTGTCCAGCATTCTAACGGACGATTGTTACCCGGACAAAGAACTGAGAACAACTGTTGTGGATTTGGCATATTTCGTAGGACGGTTCTACCATCCCAAACATGAAACACAGCCTGTTCCAGGGACGAAAGTACAAACCTGGATTTATTCTCCAGGAGAGGGTGCCCGTAAATGGAATGAATGTGTGGCCAACGGAAAGATGTATCTAGGCTGGGATGATATGGGGGATCTTGATCCGTATGAGAGCCGTGAGGAGATGAGAGAGCGGATGAAAGAACTGTACGGAGAAGAAAAGGATTACCGGAATGACAGTCTGGCCACCTGGGAATTTGCCAACGAAATGAATGTGGGTGATGTCGTATTTGCCAAGAAAGGCCGCGGATGCATCATCGGACGAGGTGTAGTAACAGGAGATTATGAATACGATGAGAGCCGGACGGAATATATGCATGTCAGAAGTGTGAAATGGAACAAGGTAGGTGAATGGACTTTACCGGATGTGGTTGCCATGAAAACATTGACGAATTTGACATCCTATACAGATTATGTAAAGAAATTGAATGAACTGGTGGAAGGTGAAACAGAATCAGAAGCCATACACAACTACTGGTGGCTATGCGCCAATCCTAAAATCTGGAGCATGGCGGGCTGGACGGTCGGTGAAGATCAGGAGTATACACTTTATAATACGGCAGGAAACAAGCGTCGTGTGTTCCAACATTTCCTGAATGCACGAGTCGGAGATAAGGTGGTTTGTTACGAGGCAAACCCTACCAAGCAGATTACCGGTCTGGCGGTCATCTCGAAAGAAAGTGACGGTGAAAGAATCTGTTTCCGGAAAGTTGAAACATTGGCTTCACCCATAGATTTGTCGGAAGTCAAAACGGTGCCGGAACTGGCGGATATGGAATTTCTGGTGAATCCGAACGGTAGTTTCTTTCACCTGACAGAAAAGGAATATACAGCGTTGCTCAATCTCATCCGGGAAGAAAACGATAGCATCCAACCGATAAAATCTATCGAAAAATACACGAAAGAAGATTTTCTGAAAGAAGTGTTTATGGGTGAGCAGGACTTCAATACCTTAAGCCATCTAATCCGGACCAAAAAGAATGTCATCCTGCAGGGGGCACCCGGAGTGGGAAAGACTTTCTGTGCCCGCCGCCTGGCACAGGCCATGATGGGTGAAAAGGATGAAAGTCGTATAGCCTTGATTCAATTTCACCAGAACTACTCCTACGAGGATTTTGTAATGGGATACAAGCCATCGGGAGAGACCTTCGAACTACAGAAAGGCATCTTCTACAAATTCTGCATGCTTGCCACCAATCATCCGGAGAAAGAGTATTTCTTCATCATCGACGAGATTAACCGGGGAAATTTGTCAAAAATATTCGGGGAACTGCTGATGCTGATTGAAAAGGACTACCGGGGTGAGAAACTGACGCTGGCCTATAAAGACGAGAAATTTTCAGTACCTGAGAATCTGTATCTCATCGGGATGATGAACACAGCCGACCGAAGTCTGGCATTAATCGATTATGCGTTACGCCGTCGGTTCAGTTTTTTCGAAATGTCATCAGGTTTCAACTCGGAAGGCTTCAAGACTTATCTGAAGGAAAAAAACAATACCCGTTTGGACGAGCTGGTAGAACTTGTCAAGGAACTGAACCGTCAGATTGCTGCCGATGATTCGTTGGGACGGGGATTCGAAATAGGACACAGCTATCTGTGTACGAAAGGAACCGTAACGGATGAATGGCTGAAAGAGATTGTAAACTACGACATACTTCCGATGCTACGGGAATATTGGTTCGACAATAGGCCGGAAGTAGATAGATGGTCGAACAAGCTGAACGACATTTTCCATGACTAGAGATAGGAATATCTGGATACGCAACGTGTATTACATGCTTTCGTATGCCTTCGAGGAACTGAAAAAGAACAACTATGAGCAGATTGCCCGAGAAGAATTCGATCGCATACAGGATTTGTTTGCCGAAATCCTTTTCAAGGGGGTATCAGCACAGCTGAAGCGCGGACTGTACCGGGAGTATGTAACCCGGACGGAAGATCTGCCGTTACTGAAGGGGCGTCTGGATATACGGGAAACCATCAACAACCGGATGCGTTGCCGGAATGTATTGCGTTGTGAGTACGATAATCTGTCGGAAAACAACCTGTTCAATCAAGTGTTGAAGACAACGTTGGATGTCCTGTGTCACGAACGGAGTGTGTCGCCCGTACAGAAGGCAAAACTAAAGCAACTGATGCCTTTCTTCTCAGAAGTAGACAAGATAGACATCCGGAACATCCGATGGAACAATTTTGTGTATCAAAGAAACAATCAGGCGTATCGGATGCTGATGAATGTATGCTATTTCATCATCGATGGTATGCTTATGACAACAGAGACCGGAAAGTATAGGATGGCTACTTTCTCGGACGAACACATGTGCCGCCTGTTTGAGCGGTTTGTGCTGGAATACCATCGTGTGCATCACCGGGAATTGTCACCCAACCCGGATCGGATTGAATGGAATATCTGCCCGGAAGAAGACTCGATGATTGATTTCCTGCCTACCATGCGGAGCGACATCGTCCTACACCGGGCAGACTGGACACTGGTCATCGATACAAAATATTACAGCCATGCCATGCAACATCATTTTGACAAGCCTACCATCCATTCTGCGAATATGTACCAGATATTTACCTATGTGAAAAATCTGGATGTGGAAAACGCAGGAAAAGTAAGCGGCCTGCTTCTATACGCAAAAACAGACGAAGAGATTACGCCTGATCTGTCAGCCTCATTCGGCAAGAACCGCATTCGGGTAAGGACGCTCGATTTGAACCAAGAATTCTCTGGCATAGCCCGACAACTGGAGGAGTTTCTTGAATGGTGAATATATCAGCTTTCATCCCAAAACAACAAAAAACAGCCAAAAATGAGTTTATATCGGGAAAAAGCAGTAACTTTGTACGAAGCAAGCATACCGCTACCATTGAAACAATGGCCCAAAAAGAAGAGACAGACTGAACAGTCATAACCCTAAAAATGAATGAAAGCTACGACCTTTCTGCATCTGAAGAGGCTTTGTCCGACTTTGAGGTACAGAAAAGCCGTTTTTAATATATGGCAATGAAAGCGAAACCCTTTATCAAATGGGTTGGAGGTAAAAGCCAACTCATCGAGCAACTGGATTCTTTATTACCAGCTGACTTTGATAACCGTAGAAACGTTACTTACATAGAGCCTTTTGTAGGTGGTGGAGCCATGCTCTTCTACATGCTACAGCGTTACCCGAATATCAGACATGCTGTCATCAACGACATCAATCCGGACCTCATCGGCTGCTATCGGACCGTCAGGGATTTTCCGGAGGAATTGATAGCGTCGTTACAACAGATAGAAAAAGAATATCTCGAATTGGGAACTGAAGAAGAACGGAAAGATTTCTTTATGACTGTCCGGACAAGATACAACCTGAAAAATCTTGATCCTGTAGAAAATACGACGCTCTTTTTCTTCCTGAACAGGACTTGTTTCAATGGGCTCTACCGGGTAAACAAGTCCGGTGCATTCAATGTCCCCTTCGGCAAATATACAAACCCGACTATCTGTGACGCGGATACCATCCGCATCGACAGCAAGTTGCTGCAAAGGGTGGAGATCCATCAAGGTGACTTCGAACAGACATTCGAATACGCTGAGGGAGACACCTTTTTCTATTTCGATCCGCCTTACCGGCCATTGAGCGATACTTCCAGTTTCAATGACTATACAAAAGAATCATTCAATGACGCAGACCAGATAAGGCTGAAAGCCTATTGTGACAAGATACATAAAGCCGGTTTCTCCTTCATGCTCAGCAATTCGGACTGTAAAGGGAAAAATGAAACCGATAATTTCTTTGACAAACTGTATCAGGATTATATCATAGACAGGGTATGGGCCTCCAGAAGTATCAACGCCAACCCGAACAAGCGCGGAAAGTTGACAGAAATTCTTGTACACAACTATGCTCTGACCAAGAAAACTGAACAGGAACCCATACTTGAACTCAGATTATTCGCCTAATGCCTATGAAAGATTTCAACCGATTCATGTCTCAACTGCAGGAGACCTATCAGACATTGGATTTCTTCTGTGATTTCGACAAGATTTCCCAAAACGTTGAAGACATCAAACTCAGTCTTTGTATGCTCAACAGCCTGATTGGTGCGACTGATATGCGCCAGGCCGTCGAAACAATCTGGAGAAGAGACAAATCTGCCTTCAACGTAATGGACATCCTCATCGCCGTCAGAAGTGAAGGAAAGAAAAAAGTTCTCAATTCACTCGGACAATGTGTTGTGTTAGACTCGTTGTTCAGTTCTGTTGAAGGTGTCATGGAATTTCTGAAGGACACAGGTCTGACAGAAGTTTTCCAGCAACAGAAGATAAGGAATCTGGTGGACTATGTATTCGGTATAGAAACCGGACTCGATACCAATGCCCGCAAGAACCGGAGCGGTCATGTCATGGAAGCCACGATCGCCCGCACGTTTGACAACAAAGGAATCATATACAGGCAAGAAGTGTATTCCAGCGAATGGCCTTCTATCTCACAGGTACTCGGAGATGATGAGAAGCGTTTTGATTTCGTCATCCAGACACTGCAGAAAACCTATCTGATAGAAGTCAACTTTTACAGTGGAGGAGGATCTAAATTGAACGAAGTAGCCCGATCCTATTCGGATATCGCTCCCAAAATCAATTCTGTTCCTGGTTTCGAGTTCGTGTGGATTACTGACGGAATCGGATGGAAAAGCGCAAAGAACAAACTTCAGGAAGCCTACAACATCATTCCGAGTATTTACAACCTGACCAATCTGGAAGATTTCATGAACCTAGTAAAAGCCTGAGAAATGAAAGAGTTTACCGCATTTTGTCAATCATTCAAAGGAATAATGGACAGGCACCCGCAATTGGATATAGAAGGTGCAAGAGAAATAATCCAACAGATTAACGAATTCCTTTACACGACCCACCCACATATCGGTACAATTGAGAAATTCGGAAACACATTCAACTATTTTTCCGATTTCCATAAGTTCTGGCACAAGCACCATCAGGAAATTCTGAATTGCGAGATAGACGAATGCAAATGTGAACAAGTAGCCGATGCCCTTCATGCCGTTTTTGTCCAAACACACGGTGCTGCATTTACCTCAGTTTATGACACATGTGACCTCCCAAATGAAGATATATGTCGTATACGCTTTCTGACCGCCAACCAAGATTTCAGAGGTTCACGCAATTTTTCTTTTCTTGCAGAAGTTTTCAGCAATGACAACTCCATCTTTGACGAAAACAACATTCTGGCCGATCCGGATGATTTTCTGAAGAAAATCGAAGTCGGTAACTTGTCCCAAAACGACAAAAGACTGAAATACGCTACAAACATTGCCCAATTTCTACTTTCGCATGAGTGTACCCCTTACAGACTCATCGATAAATATCACCGGAACATCTATGCCCTACGAAACGATTTGATAGCCTGTAACGCAGGCTATGGAAACAAGAAGGCAGACATGTTTGTACGAGATATGGTTGTGCTGGGAATATGGCAGAATGTTACAGATTTCGAACGCATCAATGTGGCTAGCGATGTCAATACAATTAAAGTCGCATTGAAAACAGGAATCATCCGAACAGCCATTCCGTTGGTATCAAGTTTCCTGGACATCTTCTGTTACCAATATGAATACATTGATGACATGAATGCCGCTGCCTGGCGACGTGTCTGGGAAATCTGGAAGCAGAAATATCCGAAAGAAAGCATCTCAAGCCCGTGCCTGATGGACTACTTTGTCTACAACGTAGTAGGACGCCAATTCTGCAAAGAAAGTCTTCCTATCTTCACATGCCCTAACGGTCATATATTCAGATGGCATTCTGCCAAAAACACGACCTGTCAGGTATGCTACAGACAAGGAATCCGAAGAGTTTCTGCTTCTATTATCAGGAAATGTATGCCCTGTGAAGATGAAGAAGGAGCTATCGCCATACTGAATACTGAATATGTAAAATCCTTGCCTGAAGGACAAAAAATCACAAGATGCCCCTTTGCAGATATCTGTAACGACAAGAAACATTTGAGACCTCCGAAATCCATCAGCATCATGGGACAGACAGGATGGCAATCTGCCTATACGAACAAAGGAGAAGGAGGTGGTGGCTTAATGGCCTGACAACAATAAAAGATTATGATTGAACCTTACTATAAATCAGCAAAAAACGATTTCCTATTGGCCAAAGGAGATACATTCAGGCTACTTCATGAATTTGACTTCAAATTCGATATGATATTTGCCGACCCGCCTTATTTCCTGTCCGACGGAGGTATAAGCTTACAGTCCGGACAAGTGGTATGTGTCAACAAAGGGAAATGGGATGAATCCAAGACTCCGAAAGAGATGGAAGCATTCAATAAGGAATGGTTGCGTTTATGCCGTGACAAACTTAAAGATAATGGAACCATCTGGATCAGCGGAACATATCACAATATCTTCTCGGTAGCCAACTGCCTGACAGAACTCGGCTATAAGATTCTGAACGTAATCACCTGGCAAAAGACCAACCCGCCGGCAAATATCTCCTGCCGCTTCTTCACCTACAGCACAGAATTCATTATCTGGGCCAGGAAATTCAAGAAAGTACCACACATTTACAACTATGAGCTGATGAAAAGTATCAACAATAACAAACAGATGACTGATGTGTGGAGACTTCCAGCCATCGGACGTTGGGAAAAGTCATGTGGAAAACATCCCACACAAAAACCGCTTTCTGTACTGGTCCGTATCATTCTCGCGTCCACTAATGGAAACGCCTGGATATTCGACCCGTTTGCAGGTAGTAGCACAACCGGTATCGCTGCCAACTTGTGCGGAAGACGCTTCTGCGGAATCGAACAAGAAGAAGAATTCTGTGTCATGAGTAAAGCCCGACGGGAAGAACTGGAAGACAATATTATCCGAAAAACACTTCGTCATCATATAGTTGATTTCAAGGTCATCGATTCACTCCCTGCAACCGATGTACCCTCGATACTTTGTGAAGAGCATGCGGTTGAATACGGTAAGCTACCTTTTGAATAATATTTACATTACTATAAAAGTACTTACATTGCCGGCTCGGCAGCCATTGCCACCGGTTCATCTTCAACGGTCTGGTACGGCAAGCCCATAGGGCTATCCTGTAGTTCCCCGCGCAGACGCTCCTTCAGTTTGGTATTGCGCTTGTTCACCGTAAGGTTACGGATGGCATAGGCCAAGGCTTTAGGTTGCCCTATCAGCACACAGATCTTTTTTGCCCGGGTAATGCCTGTATAAATAAGATTGCGCTGGAGCATCACGAAATGCGTCATCAGCACAGGAATCACCACGATAGGATATTCAGAGCCTTGCGATTTATGGATGGTAGTAGCGTAAGCCAAAGTCACCTCATCAAGTTCCGAAGCCTCGTACTCTACCAGACTACCGTCGAAACGGATGCAAAGCGTACGGTCTTCCATATTGACCTTTTCAATGATGCCGATGTCACCGTTGAATACATTCTTATCATAATTGTTACGGATCTGCATCACCCGGTCGCCTAACTTGTAGTTGATTCCACCCCGGCTGATCCCCAGCGTAGAAGTGTTGAGCGCCTGCTGGAGGAGCATGTTCAGATTCCCCGCCCCCACGACACTCCGTTGCATAGGCGTAAGTACCTGTATGTTGCTCAACGGCTGGTTGTACGCCTTGGGCAGCCGATGCTTGACCAGCTTCACAATCTCCTCGGCCACCTGCTCAGGGTCATCCTTTCTGATGAAAAAGAAATCAGTATCCTTGCCATTGCTGGTATCAGGATAACGCCCCTGGTTGATGGCATGGGCACTCATCACGATACGGCTGCTTTGAGCCTGGCGGAAGATACGGGTAAGACGAATGACAGGTACCTGCCCGGAGTCGATGATGTCTCTCAACACATTGCCGGCACCGACACTCGGCAACTGGTCGATGTCGCCCACCAGAATGAGCCGCATCTGTACCGGAATCGCTTTCATCAGATTATACATCAGGATGATGTCTATCATGGAACATTCATCCACGATGAGCACATCTCCCTCCAGGGGATTATCATCGTTCCGCTTGTAGCCGTCCTGCGGATTAAATTCCAGCAGGCGATGAATGGTTTTTGCCTCCATACCGGTAGCCTCACTCATACGCTTGGAGGCACGTCCGGTGGGAGCAGCCAGCAGGACACGAAGACCGGCCGCTCTGTAGGCGGCTATGATACCTTGGGTAGTCGTAGTCTTACCGGTACCCGGACCACCCGTCAGCACCATCACCCGGGACCGGACCGCCTGCCTGATAGCCGCCACCTGCACATCATCGTATCCGACACCCGTAGCCTTCTCGATGGCCTGGATATCTATATTTCCTTCGAATAGAGCGGAAGACCTGGAAGTCATCAAAGCAAGCAGCCTTCTGGCCGTTCCACGTTCCGAATGATAAAACGGAGGCAGATAAATGGCCTCCTGTTCACGGATAAGATCTTCGGAAGCAATCATCCCAGCCATGGCCTGCACGATGGGCTCCCGATCGGCCTCCAACAGCTTGCCGGCGGCTTCGATGAGTTGCTCCTCTACCGCATAGACATGTCCCTCGTCGGCCAGTTCGTTGAGTGTATACTGTATACCGCTCCTGCACCGGCGCAAGTCATTCTTTCCGTATCCCATCTTTCCGGCTATGCCATCGGCCGTCTTGAATCCGATGCCCCAGATATCGTCAGCCAGGCGATAAGGGTTTTCCTTCACTTGATCAATGCTTTCCTTGCCATATTGCCGGTAAATCTTGGCCGCATAGGCTGTACTCACGCCGTACTGTTGCAGAAAGAGCATCACATTCTTGATGTCCTTCTGCTTTTCCCAGCTTTCGCGAATCTTCTCCACACGCTTCTTACCGATACCGGGCACTTCATAAAGACGTTCGATATCCTCCTCGATGATGTCGATCGTTTCTGTACCGAAACGATCCACGATCAGATGGGCGAACTTAGGGCCGATGCCTTTCACCAGTCCGCTTCCCAGATACTTCTCGATACCATATACCGTAGCAGGCATGACTTCTTCCCACGTCTCGCAGACGAACTGACGTCCGTACCGCTTGTCCATCTTCCACACGCCGTCGCATAACAGCACAGCCCCCACCGGTACATCCAGCAGGTTGCCTACCAAGGTCACAAGATCCGCATAATCCTTGACCTTCACCCGCATCACGGAATATCCGTTCTCCTGGTTCTGGTAAGTAATGTGTTCTACTACGCAACGTAACTTCATCATAGCCATTCTCTGTATTACCGTTTTACTTTATCCGAAAACAAGGAATCACCGGAGCAGCGCATCAATCGCTTCTTCCGGGACCTCCGGCAAGATACTCCGGAACTGAGCCAGCAAGCACTGACGGGATTCTTCGGGAGTACGTTCCGGATGACAAGCCTCTCTACCGAAAAGAGCTTCAGGGGTGGTCAGCAACGACCATCCCCACCCGTATTCCCTGCCATGACGGTCATGCGGATAGACGAAATCTTCGGTCACGATGTAGCCGCCCATCTCCAGACGCGTCAGGTAGGCATCGAAACGGCTACGCATCTTCGGTCCCGTAAAGCCACAGGCGGCACGTAGTTTCCGGGTTATCAGACTACCGTATTCCTTCAGCGTGACCAGGATAATCTCTTCGATGCTTCCTTCTTCCGGTTGCGGATAAAGGCTGCGCCGGTAATTGCAGAAATCGGGCCACCATTCCCGGCTGATGAAACCGGCCTTGCGCTGGAAAAACTTCCCGTAGGCACAGCCACTTTCCTGCAGAATCGGACCTTTCCATTCCCACAACGGCCATTCCCAGCCTCCGTCCGGAAGCCTCGTATACTGGCAATCCTCATCTGCGACCTCCTCGGCCGACCACCCTGACACTCCCATCGCCAGCAAGGGCAGGAAACCCACCTGACCGATGTAGTCTATCAGCTCCTGACACGTATGTATCTTTTCCGCTTTCATTTTCCCAACTCTCCATTCATTCTTTTCCGGACAATGGAATAAGCCTTCTGGAAAAGGGCGGAATGCTCCATCGTCTGTAACATCTCCCGGAAACGGCTCATGGGGATGGTAAAGCTCAGCTCGTCGGCCGGAACCAACGGCCGGGCCGACGGATCCAGCATACCGAGGAAGCAGCTCCGTCCGCCTCTCCTGTTTTCCTGTACGGCAAAAGCCACAATGCTACAGCATCCCGAAGCGAAACGGGTACAGACGGCATCGTCGGCATCGTTGTCAAAGAAAGCCCAGGAGCACAGGCCGGAAAGCCTGTCGGGCGTAGCGAAGAACAAGATACCTTCCACCGAATCGAAATCCGTCAGACGGTCCATCCGGACAAAGTTCAGAAACAGCTTCTCCGTCAGACGGATATCCAGCTTATCGATGAATGCCTTCACCTGTTCCCGGGTCTGCTTGTAGTGCTCGGTTTCGGACACAAAGGCCGGAATCCGCTCCTGCATCGGAGCGAACGCGGTATAGAGGCTCCCCCCGCCGCACAACACATTCTGAGCCGTCAAGGTCAACGGTTCGCCTTCGCATACTTTCCGGATGGCTCCGATCATGCAACGGGGTACCTTCTTCCCTTCTACGGCCGGTGTATCACTGTAGCCAAACGCTATCGGAAGAGGCGCCGCCTCGCCGAAAGCTTCTCTATATTTTTGCAGGAATCTCTGTATCATACCACACCATTTTACTTCTGAAGAACCTTCACAAAATCATCGGGCAAAATCACATTTTTCACCTCGAGCGCCTCCGAGAACAAGGGAGCGATTTCCTTCACGGTAAACCCCGCGATACCACAACCGATACGGGTCACATAGAAAGTCAGCTCCGGATGACTACGTGCGAAACCGATGAACTCATCCACATAAGGGCGGATGGTCTCTACCCCACCCTGCATGGTAGGAATCGCGTAACTCTGTCCCTGCAGACCGACGCCTTGCCCCCAGACCGCCCCGAAACGGTCGGCAGCCAAACGGGCAGCACCTCCGGCATGCATACCGGCCAGGTTACTGCCGAACACAAACACTTCATTGTCCTTCAACGCCGAGATTCGCTCGGGTGTATACATCCTGTCATACATATACTGTTCCTCCTTGATGATTTTATTTCCATACTTCTGTTCGAACTCCTCCACCACCTTCCGCAAGGAATAAGGGAGATACCCCATCCCCTTCTTGCATAATTCCTCCGGAATACCGAAGAATGCCTCGGCAATGGAACCCGTGATACATGCCAGCGTATCGCTGTCACCCCCCAGACTGATGGCATTACGGATGCTGTCTTCGAAATCCTTCCCGTCGAGGAAGGCGACGATGGCTTGCGGCACCGTGTCCTGGCAGGTGGCCCCCCAACCGTAAGACTCGCGGATACCGTCGCAGGTAAAGCTGAGGTCGTAACCGAAACGGGAAACAACTGCCGTCCGTATCTCCTCTTTCGTCGCGCCAATACGGGCCATGAAGATGCACAAGGCCGTCGCCTGCGCTCCCTTGATACCCTCCGGATGATTGTGCGTACAAGCGGCCGATGCCTCAGCAGCAGCCAGAACCGTATCGATAGTCTGGAACGCCCATCCTACCGGACCCACCCGCATGGCACTCCCGTTTCCACAACTGTTGTAAGGTGCGAAATCGCCGGTCGCTGCCCGCTTGACCCAGCGTATGAAACTGTTTCCATAAGCGCCCATCGGATGCGGATACCGGGAGGCATAACGGAAGTAATACGGTCCGCTATCCTTCGTCCCTGCTCCGTCCAGCAACCATTCGGCGGTTGCCACCGTCAGAATGCTATCGTCTGTATATTCTCCCCGTTCCGGAAAGAACGGAAAATCCTTAGTCTTGATGTTGTGAAATTCGTAGATACTGCCCACGATGTCACCGATAATACTTCCTAACATATTCCATCAATCATGCATGAATCGAATTCAATCTTCCATTTACAGCTGATAACCGTTCCGCCTGAAATCCGGTTGACCGGCTACCAAACTTCAGCAAGTTACGACACTTTCCTGAAACCACCAAAATCTACGGTAAAATTTCCGACGGATACATATCACTGAGGTGTATAAAATGCCCCGTAACAGGACAGTCCACATCCCCCAAAGACCGCTTTCCAGAACAGGAACTTATGGAAACAGATCCGATTAAGCATCATTAACAGAAATACTGTAGTGGTTTTTCATCCAAAGGCTGTTTTCAAGTAAAACAAGTTCCTATGAAAAAATTAATCTACACTTCATCAGCATGGACAGGCTTTTTCTTTTTAGCAGCAACACTAATTCTATGCTCCTGTCACAAAGACGAGTACTCGCCCATATCGGCCACCAAACAGCAAAGAGGAATCCTCCTTACCTTCAGTAGTGAAAGCAATAAGAAACCGCTGGATGACAACAGATTCGTAGCAGGTATTACTGTTTTCGGAAACGAATCGCAGGCACAATTGCCCTGCACCGTCAAAAAAATAAACGGGAAACCGTATCTTTTCTTTGTAGCCGATTTACCGGATGCAAAGAACATGAAATTTACAGGAGACCAGAAGAAGGCTACCGCCATGACGGAAATCACTCTGAAAGTGAATAAGGAAAAGGCCACTCTGAAATGCTATTTCCAATACCAGGATGCCAGTAAACCACCTATGCCCACAGCCAGCAACACGTCCATTATCCTTGAAAGCATTACACTGGACAGGAAAACCATCAAACGAGGGAACAAGACCGTCATTGACGGGAACCTGGTATTTCCCTTACAGATGGACGCGAAAGGAAAACTACACTAGTGAGAAACAGACTTAATCGCATACATAGACTCATTCACAACAGCCTTATGACAAGAATCATTTTACCGTTAGATTTTTTCCTGCTGGGAGCAACCTGTTTCCCTTCATACGAGGGCGAAGGAGCGGCAGCCGACCTACAGCCTTCAGGCACCATTCTGCCTAACGTGCCCAACCAAGAAGACTCCATCAGCCAACCTTAAAACGCTTATCCAATGACCAATCATGTAAGAATCAGATACATTTTCACAGCCATATTGCTTCCATTCATCTGGGAGAATGTAGAGGCTAAGGAACCTCAAAAGGTTACCCAAAGCGAAACGAAATTTCATGTGACACTGGACTACCACTACAACTTCGGGCTGGCAACCAAAGAAAAATGGTGGAACAACGGTGAAGGGCTGGGTGGACATTCGCTCCACCTGACAGCCTTATACAATATTACACCCAGAATCGCTACAGGTATCGGTATCGGTGCCGACCGGTATACCCATCCCGACTTCAACACCATCCCCATTTATGGAACCTTCCGTTACAGCCCAATTACCAAAATTCCGAAAGGTTATCTTTACACCAACCTCGGATATGGTTGCTTCGCCAACGAAGCCATATCTTCCGGATGGATGTGGGACTTAGGAATCGGTTACACAAAAATGTTCCGGAAACATTTCGGGTTGAATTTCCAGATAGGATATAACCTGAAAGAGTTTGCGGACATTCCATCTTACAGATACGATATCGATTCCGAAAATACAGTTATAACCTATTTAGGAAAGGTAAAGGATTTGCGTCATTCGCTCTCATTCGGGATTGGTATGGTATTCTAACTCCAGTCATCCACATTCCTATCCCATGGACTGACCTTTACTATCTTCCAAGAGGAGCAATCACCGGCGAACTACCCTGCCGTTTGTCACTGATGACATTCCGAAGTACTTCAAACAGGATTCCACCGACATCAATCCCCAAATCAAACTTGTTGAACTTGTAATGAGGCACCACGACAGGTACGGTTTGCCACCCACGCTGGGGATCGTAATAACGCTGCACACCAACATCCACGCCGAATCTGTCCGTAAAATCGTAACCGATGGTAGCACCGTACGCATCCCGGTTAAAACCATACAGGTTACGCGGAGTATAGGAACCAAAAGCAGTAATCCTGAATCTGTCAGTCGGATGATAAACCAGCGCACCGGAAAATCCCAAAGACTGACCGACGCTCATCGGCAAACTATACTTGACGGCATTTACCCCTGCCTGAATATCGAAATAATCATTTAGCGCATAACGAAACTGGAAAGAAGCCTGGTTGATTCGCCCAAGTCCCGGCAAGGTACTCTGCGAACCGCTGCCGTAGAAGTAAGGAGAAATCCGTCCGCCTGTCTGATAATCCCCATAAAACATCGGAGACGGATTCGTATAATAGGGAGGCAGAAAAAAAGGCTTCTGCAATTTCCATTCCACGTTTGTATTAACCTTGAGGGTATCCATCAGGTTATCCACCTCTACCCCTTTCGTCCCTGCATAGGAAGGAGAAAAATCGGGAGAAATGTTTTGCCAACCGGGAATGGTCTTCAAACTATCTTCAGACAGTCTGATACTGTCTTTACTGATACCTTCCTGAGCATAAACACCCATCGGCAGACAACCTAGCAGAGAGAACCACAGATATCCGAACTTCATAAGCCTCCAGTTTTAGTATCTTCAAATGTAGTAAAAATACTTGAATTTCATAACTAAAAAAAGATTTATTCATCATTAGACGACAACCGACCTGCCTCACCTAATCACAGGCTCGGCAGGTTGGAAGATCGCAATCTATTCATGTAGAATCACTTTAATGGTTTCATTCTTATTATACGGATTACATGTCAGGCTGGCACAACCCGAAAAGTATAGTACCATAATACAAAGTACAATCCAAACAATGAACGGTCCTTCCTGAAAGAGTCTGTTCTGCATAACACATCTGGTTTTAATTCATCCTTAAAGATTCAGCACATTCTAAAACAGGTGCTTTACCTTAAAGACAACCCTGAACAGAAAAACCACTATCCGTATATCCAACTTTTTTGTATTTTACCCCACAAAATTTCCCAAAAGTTTGCGCAATCTACAAAAAGTCCCGTCCTTTGCAGGAGAAATACCGCAAGCTTATGGCAGACAATTACACAGAACAACAATACGGACGGAACCAGGAAGAAAAAGTCCCCCTGGGAAAAGGGCAGAATGACAAAAACGAGAAAAAGGAATCTACGGGCATCCACCGGCATCCGGGAAGCTTCCTGCAGAACCAGACAAAGAAAGTCGTTGCCGTCCACGACCTTTCTGGTGTAGGACGGGTATCGCTGATGGCCGTCATCCCCATCCTCTCGTCCATGGGTTTCCAGGTCTGTCCGTTACCTACTGCCGTCTTATCCACACATACTCAGTACCCCACATACTCTTTCCTCGATCTGACCGATGAAATGAGACATATCATCGAGAACTGGGAGAAGATGGAAGTCCGTTTCGACACCTTCTATACCGGTTACCTCGGTTCGCCCCAGCAAGCACAGATTGTGGAGGAATTCATCCTGAAGTTCCGCCGTGAGAACGATATGGTAGTAGTAGACCCCGTATTAGGCGACAACGGACACCTGTATAAAGGTATTACAGAGGAAATGGTGACTGAAATGAAAAAACTCATCCGGTTGGCCGATGTCATCACCCCCAACCTTACCGAACTGTTCTACCTGCTGGACAGACCTTTCCAGGAACGTATCACCGACGCAGAACTGAAGAAAGCATTGAAAGCACTTTCCGATCAAGGTCCCAGCATTGTCATCGCTACCAGCGTACCGGTCAGCGGAGACCCACGATCTACGTCCGTCTATGCCTACAATCGCCTTGGCAACCGCTACTGGAAAGTGACCTGCCCTTATCTGCCCGCACATTATCCCGGTACCGGCGATACGTTTACCAGTGTCATTACGGGTTCGCTGATGCAGGGCGACAGCCTGCCTATCGCACTCGACCGTGCCACACAGTTCATCCTGCAAGGCATCCGTGCGACTTTCGGTTACGAATATAATAATCTGGAAGGTATCATGCTGGAAAAGGTATTGCACAACCTGAATATGCCGATTCAGGTAAGCAGCTACGAACTGGTGGAATAAACCATCCGGAAGCGGATACTTTCCATCAGATGTTTTCCCCAGTAGCCAGATTCATCATTCATTCCGGCAACCGAAATTCAGCGGAGATAGCTTTCCATTTCAAACAGCTTCCTGGAAGCTGTTTGAAATTTCTTGGCTAAGATTCTATCAGAGGTTCTTCCGGCAGTTTATTTACCTGGTTCCCACTGGTAATAACGTACCCAGTCTACATGCATCTCCACTGGAAGGTCAAGCGTATCGACCTTACCTACCCAATTGCCACCCAACTGCATATCGATAAGCAGGTAATAAGGTTTGTCGAAGGGGAACTGTCCCTCCTTATCGGTTTTTATACGCGGATAAGAAAAAGTGCGGCAATCGTTCACATAGAACACAACACTGTCCGGATACATCTCGACGGCATATACATTGTAATCATCCGGACGAATGGCAGCTGTATTTCCCTGCGGCGGATTGTTCCTGATATTCAGATGCTGGGTATAGACAGAATGCACCGTTTGATAGACTATGGAATCGTAATTCAACCGTTCCATGATATCTATCTCACCTCCCGTAGGCCATGGGTATTTTTCCTCTTCAAAAGGCTTCAGCCAGATAGCCGGCCATGCTCCACGGGCACCTTGCAATCTGGCTTTCACTTCCAGTCTACCGCCATGAAAGGCTCTCTTGTATTTGGTATATACCCCTCCGGTTATGTACATCGCCGTATCGGCTTCCCGATTGGGGTTCATCACTCCTTTCAATATCAAGTTCCCGTCTTTCACCTCATAACAGCATTCATTGTCCGACATGTGACGGGCCCATTCCGGATGCCAGCGAGGAACTTTCGACCATGTCAACGTATCAAACGTTTCTTCCTCAAAATCATCTTCCCAAACCAGTTTCCAACCGGACGAATGTTTCTGCGAAGTGCAGGACATCATCCCGCCGAAAACTGACAAGGCTATCGCTCCTATAAAAAACTTCTTCATGATTCTCTTATATTCAAACACAAATACAAAAGTAACAGATTATCTTTATTCCGTGTCCAGTATGCCACGAATAATCGCCTGATACAAGGAATTGTCTTCGCAGATTCCTTCCTCGTGGTAATAGAGATTTTTCTCTAATGTTGTCTGATAAATACGAATAGATAAAGAAGATTCATCTTCCCGAACAGGCCGGATAATGATACTGAGTTCTGTACGTCGACCTAAAATGACACTCAATAAATTCTCATTTTTCACATACTTCTTTGCTTTGATAAAACCGGATGTAGTATCTACACAATCTATAAAATACTGATTTTTATGCAAGTAACCTATAGTCTTATGGAATAGACTATCCTTGTTCTGATCAACTGTATACGGTTCCAAGGTCTGGGCATCTACATTGCCAACATACAGGTTCAACAGGATAATGCTGATAAAAAATAGAGATTTCATAGTCTGTCTGTGTATTTATTATGATTCATTTAAACGATATTCAAAAGGACTTTAAATCATGGTTCAATGGCCGAAACGCGAAGCATCTACTTCCTTCTTTTCCTTGTTGATACTACCTCCAAAACGGTAAACGAATTTCACTGAAACGGTACGGCTGTATTGCCCCATGTTCAAGTCGATGTGCTGACCGGCATAGCGGTTTCTCACCTTCATACGCATGGTATCGAACAGGTCGGAACAGTTCAGGCTCAGGCTTGCCTTGTCGTTCAGAAAATTCCACTGCGCACCTACATTGACCGTAAAGACAGGCTTCGTATCGCTGATACCGGAAATCATGCTTGAACGGTACATTGCATCCAGGTCAAATCCGAGGTCGGAACCCACCGAAAAATGATTCTGCATGGCCAGCATACCGGCCCATTTGTTTCGGTCGAAAGGAATATCCCAGAAGTTATCGCAGCGGTTACGGTCATTCAGGACAGTAGCATTCACCTGCGAGGAAAGCCAATTGCCAATACTGAACGGAACATTGGCACTCATACCGAAGGACTGGTAATAGTTCCAGTTCTGCGTGCGGTATACAAGTGCCAGACGGTCTTTCGCCTGATACATGTCCAACGTAAAATAATCGTTTGAACGCTCATAGAACAGCGACAGCATATACTTCTGAAGAAAAAGATAATTGGCATTCACACTGTAGACATTGGCCGGCCGCAATCCCTCGATGGTCTGGACCTCTTCGTAGGCATTCATGTAGGTGGTACTGGTCTGCATATCCCAATAAGTGGGATAGTCCTTTTCCGACGAAACGCCCAACATGAACGTATGCTTTTCCGACGGCGAATAACTCAAACTGGCCTGCGGATAGACCGCCCATTTGTGATAGTTTCCAATGGAGTAATACTCACCGGTTGCCGAAAGCGAAAGAGACAAGCCGCTTTCAAATTCCTTGTCGAAGCCTGCATAAAAATTAGTAATCTGCTCATACAGGCGCGAGGAAGAATTGTCCACATCCTCCTTTCCTTCCATCTGATTGAAGAACTGGCCGTTCTTATTGTCCGTATAATCGTAACGAATACCGTACTTCAATGTCCAGTCGTTAGTCAGGTCATGACTTTGGTCAGCATACACCGAGAACTTGCGTATCTTCTGGTCCGAAGTATAATCAAGCAACTGACGGCTGTTGTCTGTCAGTCTGCTCGCCAGACGATTGTAGTCATTCATCGAATAGTCTGTATAGTCCACTCCAAGATCAAGTCCGAAGCCGGAAGAATAACGGGCAAAAACATTGTGCAGCCGGCTGTCCTGCAACTTGTCGTTGTGACTGTTCTGGAAGTTTCCGTTTACATCAATCGCCCCTTTACCGTTGTTCGACACAGCACCGTTGTAACCTACACTCAACTCATTATCCTCGTTTATCTGATAACCGTATTCGGCATAGATGTTATGCCTCCAGCCCTTCGTGTTAATTTTCTGTGTCTGCGTGATGTCATATACCTTCCCGTCATAATTGTGCATGGAAGCCAGGTCCATTACGGTCATGATATGTGAATAGCCCGGATTATAGGAGACATTCAGCGATGACTTGCCTTTCGTCATCAGGAAGTTTACATTACCGCTGTAACTGCTGAAATACTGGTTGCTGTAGCTGGCCGAGATCTCACTCTGAAGGGTATTTTCTGAAGCCTTGGCCGTTACGATATTAATGGCAGCACCGCGTACATGATATTCTGGCGGCGTGCTGTACATCACTTCGGCTGTCTGCACCTGTGAAGTGGAAGTATTCTTCAGCATCTCAATCAGCTGTTCCTGTGTAAGTGTGCTTGCCTTACCGTTCAGAAGCACCGTTACATCCTTCGCACCCACCAGCGAAAGTTTGCCGTTCCTGTCCTGCACGCCCGGCAGCTTACAGATGGCCTCGTAAGCATTGTTTACGATATGCTTTTCTGAAATAGCCGAAATATCATAATTCAGTTTACCCTGTTCCACGGTAACGAACGGACGTTCCCCCTCGATTACCACTTCATCTAAATTATAGTCTTTCGATTCCAAAACAATAATGCCGGCATCATGCGTCTGTCCCTCAACCAACCTGGTCTGATAAAGCAGATGCTGGACTATAAGCTGATAATTCTCTGGTTCGGACTCAAGTACGAATGTACCGTCAGCTGCAGATATGGCTGCACCCAGATAGGTTGAATCAGGCAACTGCATGACGATGGTAGCACCTTCTATCGGCTGCTGGTTGATATCTACTATTTTTCCTGTTGTCTGGTTCCCATAAGTTCCGCATGAATCGGATGCCGTTCCCGATACAAACGTACTGTCAGACGAATTCAGAACGGCCACATTCACCAATGGCAAAGCCATGTTTTCTGTATCTACCTTACCAGACAGACGATGCTGGGCCTGTACCGGTAATGTCAGCATACTGCATAGCAATATGCCAATGTCGTGTGTTTTCATCAGCTAATTGTGTTTAAGTTTCTACAAAAGAATGAAGAAAAAAGAAACAGTCAAATCCTTCTTACATTTTTTAGTTTCATTTCATGTAAATTATCCGGAACCCTTTCAAATTCCGGATAAATAAAAGGTTCTAGTCAGACAGACCTGCCTACTTGACAACAAAAACCAACAATACCTATCTCCGCTTGTTCTCATTGTATATTGAATTCAATGTACAGCTTTCCGTAAACCACATAACCGGAATAGCTGAACTGAAGCGCTTCATCCACTCGCTGAGTCCCGGTAAATGTAAAACGTACCGATTCACCTTCCGTTTCTTGAATCAAGGTAAATTCTTCGATTTCGAGGGATGCATATCCTTCAAAGAAATTTTTCAGAACCATATTCCCGGTCTGCATGTTCTTGGTATGAAAGATAACTGAAGCCTTTTCGGACACCTCCTTCCCGTTGATGGTCGCCGACAGATGACAGGCATCATCGGTCGGTGTATAATTCCCATCCAGATAACTTATCAGTTCAAAACCTTTGTCCGGTGTATCATCGCCACAAGAAGTAAAAGTCACAGGTATCATACCCAAAGCCAATAAGGCCAATACTAATTTAAGTCTCATAATGTTTTTATTTATAAAGGTTTTTAAAAGTGTTTCCTATTTGAGAACAGATTTCAAGTCTACCCGGAAGGATTGACTTTGTACGCCACCTACAATACCTGTTCCGCCTGTGATATTGGAATAGTGAGGAGAAGGTTCCATCAGTCCGAAATCCACCAGATTACCGTTGACAGACTCCTCATCCGTATTGAAAATACCTGTCAAATAATGATAATAGGCCTCCGACAGCGAATAAAGAATGACTTTACGGGGACGTGAGTCATCAGTATACAAAGGAGACTTTTCTACAATCTTCAGCGTGTAGCGGTTTCCATTGAACAAATCATCTGTAAACGTTCGCCCTTCATTTCCATAGATACCTGTATCCGTTGTGACTCCATCAATAACGCCCTGTTGTGTCAGAAAGACATCATCGTACGAATAGTCAATCGTTTCGGCGGCTATTCCGTCACCGCTTTCTATCCGGATGAAGTAAAAGTTACGTTCCTCTGAGGGGTCGGTAAAAGTGATGTAATAGGTCACTTCGTACGACTTTCCATAGGTGAAACCGTCGGGAGTCCAGTACATCTGGTCAGGATCGTCAAAAGTACGGGCGGTCAGTCTGACACTTTCTATGGCTACCGCTTCCGGGATGATTCCCTGTCCGGACACATGCCCGAGAGGACTATCTGCTTCCAGACTGATGAGTTCACCGACCCAGGGACGATAATCTGACAGATACATCCGGCTCGTTTCGTCATAACGCAACGTTTCCACAAACCTGCCGTTCACACTCATTCTTACTTCAGCATCCGCTATATTGGTATCTGTTTCCCGATGGTCGGTAAAAAACACCGTACGGGCTATCTGTACCCGGACAACCGTATCGGGTGAAAGTATGCTGTTAAGCACAAGGGTCGGTTCAGGACGATACTTTTCCAGATCGATGTCCTTGTAACAGGCCGTCAGTGAGAAGCCTGCCAGTACCGCCCAAATACAAGGATGAAAATGTATATTCATATATCTAGTGTCTGTTAGAATTTATACGTATAAGAGACAGAGGGAATGACTGGGAACAAAGCAAACTGCCGGAAGCGGGGAGCCAACGGTGTACCGTCCATACTCTGTTTCTGGTTGTTCTTCTCTATCATAATGGGGTTCATACGGGAATAGGCATTATAGAGTGAGACGTTCCATATTCCGGTCCGTCCGCGTCTTAACGGACGATAGATATTGATGCCCACATCCAACCGGTGATAGGCCGGCAGACGCACATTGTTCTTCCCTGCGTAATAATCGAGCATTTCCTCATCTTTATGTGGATAAGAGGGAACAATGTCCGTGGGATAACCGTCCGGATAGGAATAGTTCTCAAGCGACAGCGTAACCCTGTTCCCGGTCATAAATACCCATCCGGCATTCAGTTCCACCCGTTCGGAACACTTCCAGATAGCCGACAAGGTTACCTTATGACGGTTATCGTATTTCGACGGGAAACGTTTTCCTCCATTCAGGTCAGCAAAAAGCCGGTCGCTCCACATCAGCCCGTAACCGATGAAACCGTGCAGTTTTCCGAAATCGGCTTCTGCCTGAAAATCGGCTCCATAAGCTCTGCCGCTTCCACTGGTCAGTCTGTCTTCCCAAGTAGCAACCTGTAAATCCTTGTAATTATCCCGGTACTCCAGCAGATTGTTCATCTTCTTATAATACCCCTCGACGGAAAAAATATACTTTTTGCCGGGCGACACATAGATACCAGCCGAAACCTGGCCGGAAGTCAGCGGTGAAAAATTCCGGGTGATGGGGAGCCAGTAGTCGGTAGGCAAAGAAATGTAATTGTCGCTTACCTGCTGCACAAACTGGCTCATCCGGGCATATCCGGCTTTCAGACTGACCACCGGACTCAGCCGGAAATCAGCCGAGATACGTGGCTCGAAAACCTGATATTGATTTCCTTCCACCCGAAAGAAAGAACCATGCAATCCGGCATTGAACCGCAACCAGCGAAAAACTTCAAGGTCACCCTCCAGATAAGCGTTCCACTCGTTGGCAATTACCCGACTTTCACTGTTCACATTTTCCGACGGTAGAGAGGTGGATTCCCGTACCTCCTCTTCCGGCGCATAACGATGGTGTGTGTATTGCGTTCCCAGACGGATGATGATCCGGTCGGACGGGATAAACACCAAAGATGCATCTACGCTAAGGTCGTGAATGGCATTTCGGTTCTCGTTTCGAGACCCGTTGTTTTCATAGCCGTTCTCACCCTCCCGACCCGATACCGTTTCTACCGTCTTCCTGAAATCAGACTGATAGCGTGTATAAGAAGCCTTCATGTTATATGCGAAGAGAGTATTGATAGGAAGGTGCCACCTCAGTGAAGTCAGCATATTCCCCCACCCCAGCCGGTTTTCATTTTTATGGAAATAAGGACCCGTATCTTCCCCGTCACCCGAAAAACGATGTTCCCCCATCTTGAGGCGGTCATGCCCATAATATCCCAGCAGGGAAAGTGTACCGAAACGTCCCAACCGTTGGCTGAGTTTCAGATTAAAATCCGTAAAATTATAACCGGCTATAACCTTCTCACCGGATTTCTTTTTCGAGGCGTTGATGATAGCCAGAGCCGGTACGGAAACCAGTTCCAGCCAGGAACGTCTGAGTGCAACAAACATAGAAGTCTGGTCTTTCACTAATGGACCGGAAAAACTGACATTGGCCGACGTCAGTCCCACCGTAAAGTTTCCATGCCAGTTTTCATAGTCTCCGCTTTTCATGGAAAGGTCTGTCACACTGGAAAGCCTTCCTCCGTAACGTGCCGGGAAAGTACTCTTGTAGAAAGTCAGATGACTGACTGCATCGGCATTAAAAGGAGAAAACAACCCACCCAAGTGATTGGTCTGGTAGACGGGACATCCGTCAACAAGAAACAGATTCTCATCATTTTCGCCTCCCCGAACAAACATACCGGCAAATCCTTCCGTACCGGCAGATACACCGGGTTGAAGTTGAAGCGCCTTGATGACATCCGGTTCACCCAAAAGTGTCGGTACGTTTCGGATAGCGTTATAATCCATTACAGTTATCCCCATTTGCGAGTTCCGGAGCTTATCAATATGAGGGGCAGTCTTGACTACTTCCTGCAAATAAAAATTACGCACTGTATCTTTTGTGACTGAATCCGACAGATTCTCCAATTTATGTCTTGACAGCTTTTTCCTCTTGATAATCAGTTGATTTCCACGTTTTACAAACATGAGTCCATACCGTTCCAACGCATCTTTCAGAATGGCATCCAACGGTTCGTTTTCATAATCCAAATGAATTTCTTTTCCATTTTCCAAATCGGATTCTTTATAGGCAATCCGGCAACCGGTCTTTTCCCTGATCAGTTCCAAAAATCCGGTAGCATTATACATTCCTTCGATGGAAAATACAGTCTGATTCAAATGTTGGGCATACAAGGTACTTCCTGCCATAAAAGTAAACAGGCATGAGAGTAAAAATTGTTTAGTTTTCATCGTGTCTTCAGTGTTTTATACAAATAGTAATCATTTGGTTGTGACCGGTTCTCCAGGTAAGGCGCTCATCCAATACGCAAAGAGTTTCCAGTACTTCTCTGACGGTAACCGTCGAATCGAATTCAAGGGTATATCTCTCTTCCGAAGTACCTTCCAGCCTGATTGGAATATTGAATCTCCGTTCAAGCGAATTTCTGATTTCCTCTAAAGTAGCGTTCCGGAAATACAAGTAAGGAGGTTTTCTGGTAGAGACGTGTATCTGATGTGTAGCTTTGTCGTAGACGAAATACTCGCCGGGATGCAACACAAGTCGTTCTGGACACGCTGTCGTAGATACTTCGATGATTCCCGTTTGCAGGTAGGCAGTAGCCTGTTTATCTTCCGGATAATCATTCACATTGAATCGGGTGCCCAGTACCCTTGTTGTCAGATTGCTACTTTTCACAATGAAAGGCTTGTCTGAAAGATGGACTACATCGAACCATGCCTCCCCTTTCAGACTAATCTGGCGGATGGTATCATCAAAAGCCTTCTGAAAAACAATTTCGGAAGAAGGGCTCAAACGGACAGTAGAGCCATCCGGTAAAGTGAAGATCTTCATTTCTCCTTTCCCGGTAGTGACTATCTGTGTAAAGGAGTCTTCTCCAAAATTCCATAGCCAAACGGAAACAGCCAGTACACAAATCAGCAATGAAGCGGCATACCCATATCTGAGCCAATGACTCCTCGAACTTCTGAAACCCAACCGACCAGAAATCTGCCCCCATGCATCTTTCATATTCCGACGGCCGGAAACGGTTTCTGTTTCGTTCCAACAATGAAGCAGTGCCTCTTCCTTAAGCGCTGCGTTTTCATCCTCACAAAGCCAATGCTGTATCTTGTTCTCCAAGCTTCGTGGATACCGACGGTTAAAGTATCGTCTGATAATTTCGTGAACGTAATTCATAGGTTTCTTTTTCTACCAAGTACAAAGACAGATGACTACACTCACGTTCACAAGACAAACAATTAACTTATGATAACATACAGAGCCAAAAGATAAGATAGGCAGCAATAGCCTCTCTGATTTCCTTCAATGCCAGACTGACCTGATTCTCCACACTTCTTTTACTTATTCCCAATCTATCGGCAATTTCTTCATTGCTCAATCCTTGCTCCCTGTTCATCCGATAGATACGTTGCCGCTGTTCGGGCATCTCCGAAACTACCATTTCTATCAACAAAGCGATTTCTTTGGCAAAGAACGTATCTTCTACCATATTACCTGTACTGACATCAGCTTGCGCCTCCAGCGGTTCCGATGAAAAGACCATTTCTTTCTTCAGGTAGTTAATGGCCGCATTGCGTGATGAAACGAAGATGTAGTTCTGTAGACTTCGGGTGGCGTCCAGTGTCTTCCGGTTGATCCATAAATTGACAAACACATCTTGTGCCAAATCCTCGGCAATATCATGCTTCTTAATGATTCCTGTAATAAAAGTCACCACTCTTATGTAATAAGCCTGATAGAGTTGTTTGAAGGCATGTTCATTATCCTGCTGTATTTGAAGAATCAGATTATCCATCGGTATCGTAACACATAAATATGCAATTCAAATTAGAATTTTATCAAAGATAGAATAAAATCAAGATATAATCTTTTCGCAAACCTGCGGTTTAAGATATTTTACGTTTACCATGAACTGACATATCCTATATTGTAGTTTACATCGATTGTCAGCATCCCCAATAAAATCTTCGCTTTCATAACATCATTCTTTTAATTTCATACTTCTAAAATGAAGATAATAAGCAAATACTACATTGAAAATACCTCCTCATACAAAAAAGTCACATATTGAATCTCCTCATCGGGCATTGAACCTGAAACCGATTCCCAGCATCAGGTTGTTGGGGTCCTTGAAACGATACAGCTGATAGCCCGTATGCAGGAAAAGATGCTTTGTAATGTTCGTTTTCAGGACAAAAGTCTGGTAGAAAGAATTGTTATCCGCTCCGTGACAAAAGAAATTCTTTCCTATACCCAGATTGATGGAAAAGATGGGCATGACGATTTCGGCACGCAGGGAAAGGCCAGCCGAAAACTGCTCCCGGAAAGGAGGACGATAAAACTGCAGTTCATCCGGGTCGGACGGAAAATAATCGTTGGCCACGTGATTCCCGATATTGGCACTCTCATCGTACTGCATATCCAGCGAAACGCCAGCCCGGAAATACTTGCTGAAGTTATAGAGCGGGTTGAAATTCAATCCTAAAATACCGAAAGACCCTGGAGCCAGTACCGGATTCGAATCGGCTGGAAAGATTCCCCGTTTCCGGGTAGCACCATACACAATGAGGTCATAACTCACATATCTATGAAAAGTATTTTCCCGTTGCAGACCGGAAGAAAGGATTCTTTCCGGCACACCATTTCCAAAGAAATGCGTAACACCTACAGAGGTCCCGATGGTATTCACCCCGGAATTCGGATAATGGGTATTTCCGTTGGAATAATGCGTGACATCTATCCCTGCCCGCAAATTTGTGTTGGGGGCAAGCTGCCAGTTCAGCATAAAGCCTAAATTGATGTAGGCATTGATTTTCGAACCGACCACCCGATTCCACGGATTAGTCTCTTCATCATATTTCTTCCATCCGAAAGAAGCCCCGAAATTCCATTCATAATCCAGTGAAAGTTTCGGAGTGAGGGCTGCTATCCTGGAAGTTTGGAATACATAGACTGCCAATGGGTTCCCTACCTCCGACGGGCAGAAGAAAGTATTGTAAGCGATACCGATACCTTGTACGGCATACGGATACATCCTACCCATCTTGGTAGAAGGCGAGAACCTGAATCCATATTTCAGATGACCGGAAAGAGTAGCATCTATTCTTTCGCCCGTACTGTTCGCTCCTCTGAAAAACTCATGAGTCGGGAATACGTAGGAGGGACGGAAATCAGTACCAATCATATGGATTACCTTTCTGGAAACAGAATCGGCTTCGGAAGCCGATACATAAACGGCCGATAAAATCAGGGACAAGACAAACAGGTATGGCTTGTGTATCATCGTTTTCATAACGGAAGTGCTACCTCTTTTTAATGTTCAAAGCTATAAGTTCATAGACAAATATAACAGGTTTATGTTTTGCTTCCAACTTTAAATTTAAAGAAATCATGAGATTGATAAACCCTGTTTCCTTTCCGTCCGGTAAGATTTCCTCACTGACGTCCGAAAACGAACGTTTGTTTTGAATCAAACACGAGCATGTTTTCATGCATTCGTCCGTTCGTTTTAATCAAAACATGCTCATGTTTGAAATGTACTCGACTTTCCTGATTAGATAGTGTCAGATTCTATGAATTAGAGTTATCTTTCATACATTATTCAGCCATCTATTTCATGATTTTTCACTTTAATGACACTTCGCTTTGTAACTTTAAGAATTTTCGCTAATATTGCATATCGTATATGCTATCTGTTTATCAAAAGTTTTTTCTGATTTTGTAAACAGTATTTTGAAAGTAAACAACAATCAAACACCCAACAAGATGAAAAAAATAGCATTAATATTAACAGGGCTTGGATTTTGTCTTTTGAGCCAAGCTGAAAAACCAGTAAAAAACTTTTACTTTTCTGGGTATAAGGCCATATTTATTCCATCGGACACATTCCGCATAGAAGTAGGACACCCGGATTTAGGAATTCAGGAATCAAAGGAGGGTACGCTTTCGTTCACGCTCAAGGATGCAAATGGACCAATGCCGAAAGATGTGGTGCGTATCTATACAAACGATGTTAGCCGAATCAGCATGACTTATTCTGAATTATTAGCAGACAAGCCGCTTATAGTAGATTCATTATGTTTGTCAGCAACTGCCGGTTCAAAAGGTATGATAAACGTAAAGGCAAAATATTTGCAAGTATCAGCGGGAGGCGGCAGCCAATTGACCATAAAAGGAGAAACGGATATACTCGACTGCACGACAAAAGGTAACAGCAGTGTCAACACAAATGAACTGAAAGCAAAGAAGAAAAAGTGTAAGGAACTGGGAACTAACTAAAAATCACATCTATAAAAATTCCAGTGTCTGATACCTTCTTCTGTCATACTTTGGTAAAAAAATAAGAGCAAATAACAGTGTTCTCATTTTTTTGTATGCATGCCGCTCTATCGAACAGGAAGGCCGGAATGTCCCGAACATTAAAAAATGACTTGCCCACAAGAAATCAAATACTAAAGTAGCACATTCCCAATGAAATCCGTACATTTGCCGGCAAGTAACCTTTAAGAATAATAAGCATGAATTTCGAACAACTCATCAACGCCCGGCAAAGTGACCGGAAATACGATACCCAACCCATAGACCGTGCCCTACTGGTGCGTTGCCTGGAAGCGGCACGCATCGCCCCGTCGGCCTGCAACTCCCAACCCTGGAAATTCGTCGTCGTAGACGACCCCAAACTGCTGGCCGGCATGAAGGAAGCGGCGGCAGGCATGAGCATGAACAAATGGGTAACCGATGTACCGGTCATTGTAGCCGTAGTGCTGGAGAAAATGAATCTGACCGCCCGGATAGGCAGTGTCATAAAGGATAAGGAATACTCCTTGCTGGACGTAGGCATCGCCGTAGAACATTTCTGTCTGCAGGCCACGGAACTGGGGCTGGGAACCTGCATCATCGGCTGGTTCGACGAAAAGAAAGTAAAGAAGCTGCTGGACATTCCCAAACGCAGGGTTCCGTTGCTCATCAGCGTAGGTTACCCCGCCTCCGAACACCGGAAAAAGGTACGCAAGCCACTGGAAGAAATGAGCAGTTGGAACAAATACTGAGAACGTTACAGACTATTTAGAGAAACTAAAATAGGTTATCGGAATAAACCTTGTCTGCACGGAATTGTCAAATGAACAAATGCGGTAAGAAACACTACAGATGCTAACTGGTACCTATGCAATCTGTCAGCTGATTCCGCACAAGTTTAATCCTAAAATAAGAAGACAATGAAAATGACAATGAACCGCTTATTTGTGACAATGACTTTGGCTGCCTTGCTGTGCATCGGAAACGTAATGGCCCGTAACCCTCAGAAACCGGAAAAGCGGGAACTGACTCCGGCAGAACGGATGGATGCCTCTCTGAAAAGACTGGAAGGCCGGCTGATGCTGGACGAAGAGACCGCCGCCAAGTTCGCTCCACTATATAAGGAATACCTGGAAGCGCTCCGCAACTGCCGTCCGGAATGTCCGAAAGAAAAAGGCCAGAAAGAATGTACGGACGCAGAGATAGAGAAACGTCTGGAGGAACACATCGCCTGCGAACGGAAAAGACTGGACGTACAGGAGGAATACCTGCAGAAGTTCAAAAAGATTCTGAATGCACGTCAGCTTCAGGCAGTGATGTCGCCGAAAGGAATGGAAATGAAGCATCATAAGATGAAAGGCCCACGTCCGAATTTCCCGGCTCCAGGTAACAACGGTACATGCCGGGCCAATTGCCCTGCCAATACTCCGGCACCCAATAAATAAGAAAATACCCCTATCCCTAAAACAAGCGGGACAACCGGTCGATCCGGTTGCCCCGCTATGATTATATACACGTATAGTTTCCGTCAGGATATCAACCCAACAAGGTCTGCATATATTCCTTCATGGCAGGTACAGCCGCCTTCGCTTCTTCGTACAGACGGTACTGAGCCAATGTACGCACGTAGTTATGTTCCGGATAACGGATCTGGTAATACGTATCGCCGTTGATATAGTCGGCCAGGAAACGGACAGCCTGCATGTACGGGAACAGAGTTACCGCATACGGCAACATCTCAATTTCTATCGGAGTCAGGAAAGAAGAAGCAGATTCCAGGTATCCCTTCACGAAAGGCTTGAATACTTCGATGTTGAAATGCACCTTGTTCAAGTCCGGTTCATCTTCGGCGCTGGTATTGGCAGCCGAACGGAGGAAATCACCGAAATCGGAGAATACGAAGCTCGGCATCACGGTATCCAGGTCGATAACGCACAATACCTCACCCTTTTCGTCGAACAGCATGTTGCTCACTTTCGTATCGCAATGACAGATACGTTTCGGCAGTTTGCCCTGACGATACAACTCTTCGGCGCAACACATCTCTTTTGCATCCTTTTCGATGGCATCTACCAGTCCCTGCACCTTTTCCAGACGACCGGCCGCATTGGCAGCAACCGCTTCGCGCAACTGCTTCAGACGGAACTCCATGTTATGGAAATCAGGAATGGTTTCGCCCAACTTTTCCGGGATATCGGCCAGCATGGCTTCGAATTCGCCGAACTTCAGACCTACCAGGTAAGATGATTCCGGAGTAACGGCTTCCAACGTCTGAGAACGAGGAATGAATACAGAAACACGCCAGTATTTTTCACCGTCGAAATAATAAGTCTTTCCTTCTTTGGTAGGGAGGAAACGCAACACCTTACGGTCAATATCTGTTTCGCCCCGTGCTTCCAGCTTCTTGCGAATATGACGGGTGACACACTCGATGTTATGCTGTAACATGTCCACATCCTGGAACACCGCATTGTTGATACACTGCAGGATATAATCCGGAGCAGCAGGGTCTTCAGTTTCAACTTTAAGTGTCTGATTGATAAGTCCGGCACCTAACGGAATAATTCGAGCAACTTTACCGATTTCAGGAAATTGTGCGACAATAGCATCTAATGCAGCCATAGTAAATTTAGTTTTTAAAGTTAATCAATCCTTTTGCCACGGGTCCTTATCATAAATCTGTTGATAATCAGTTCCGAATCCTCTGAAAGGAATAAACTGCCGGGCAAACCGTGACAAAGATATAAGAACATTTCAAGAAAAACGGCATTTTGCGCAACTTTTTCTATCATTTCCTTTGACATCCCCCCAAAAGTTTCTAGATTTGCCGCCGCTAAAAAATGAAATACATATGAAAACACTATTCTTTATCCTTTTCTGCACCTTCCTGACAGCAGGTGCCATCCATGCCAAAGACCTACAACGTCCAGACTCTGAAAACTACCTGAAAGGAGTAGAAGCGCTGAACGAAGGAGATACCGAAAAAGCATACGAATACCTGAAGGCCGAACTGGCCCAAAATCCGGAAAACGGATACGCCCATTGTTACATGGCACTTATCTGCAATTTCTCCGGAGATGTGAAACTGGCCTTTCAGGCAGTGACCCGAAGCCTGGACCTCATTCCCGAAGCCGATACAGAGTTCCGCTCATTCGCCTATTATACACGAGGAATGCTGCTGAAGAATTATCAGCAATGGGAACTGGCAGAAGCAGATTTTACCGAAGCTATCCGTACGAACCCGAATGATGTAGAGAACTATACCTGCCGTGCAGAGGTCCTGTTGCAGCTCCACGAATACGAGGCAGCCCTCGACGACCTGACTACCGCACTGAAACTGGACAACAAAGCCGATGTAGCCGACCTGATGATGCAACTCATGGAAGAGGCTCCTGACGCAAGCATGATAGACCGTGTATACGCTACATACAACATGCTGGACAAACAGGAATTAGCTAACTAACACCTATATAAACAGAAACAACAGAATGAATCCACCAAAAGGGCATCCGAAAGGGCTTTATCTACTTTTCGTAACTGAAATGTGGGAACGTTTCAGTTATTACGGCATGCGTGCCTTGTTTATGCTGTACATGGTACAGGCATTGCTTTTCGACAAAGAACTGGCATCACAAGTATACGGCAGTTACACCGGACTGGTCTATCTGACACCCCTGATTGGCGGCTACATCGCCGACCGTTACTGGGGAAACAGACGCTCCATCGTTACAGGAGCGCTCACAATGGCTGTCGGACAGTTTCTCCTGTTCCTGAGTGCCTGCTATTACCACGAAGTAGGTTTAGCCAAATACCTGATGTTCTGCGGACTCGGGCTTCTTATCCTGGGTAACGGATTCTTCAAGCCCAATATCTCTACCATGGTAGGCCGTCTGTACCGCCCCGATGACTCACGGAAGGATTCGGCCTTTACCATTTTCTACATGGGGGTAAATGTAGGTTCTACCCTCGCCCCACTTATCTGCGGACTGATAGGGAATACCGGACACCCGGAAGACTTCAAATGGGGATTTCTGGCAGCCTGCATCGGTATGCTGCTGGGCGCGGCCGTCTTCCGGATTTTCATGAACCGATACATCTGCGACCCCGACGGAAATCCGGTAGGCACAGCTCCTGCCCGTAGCAAGGAGACTACAGAAAAAGATGAAAAGAAGCCATCCAATACTGGCCGCACGGTACTGATGGTCGCTTTTACCCTGATACTCACGATTCTGTTTTCTGTCAATTGGGGACATACTTCCGACGGAGTCTTTGCCGGTTCCGACTGGATTGGCTCCCTGATTTATGCCACCGTCATCGTCATGCCGATTATCATCATTACAGACAAATCACTGACCCGGACGGAACAGGCACGCATCGGAGTCATCTACATCATAGCTTTTTTCGTCATCTTCTTCTGGTCGGCTTACGAACAGGCAGGGGCTTCCCTCACCTTCTTTGCCGACGAGCAGACTGACCGTCGTATCGGTAACTGGGAGATGCCCGCAGCTTATTTCCAGTCCTTTAACCCGATTATGATTGTTACTCTGGCTCCCGTCTTTGCCGCCATCTGGTCATTCCTGGGCAAACGAGGATGGGAACCCAGCTCCCCACGCAAACAGTCCATCGGTCTGTTACTGCTTTCACTGGGGTATCTTTACATCGCCTTCGGGGTAAAGGACATCGAACCGGGAGTAAAGGTAAGCATGGCCTGGCTGACAGGTCTCTACCTGATTCATACCATGGGCGAATTGTGTCTGGCTCCTATCGGCCTGTCACTGGTATACAAGCTCTCACCTGCCCGTTTCTCTTCGCTACTGATGGGTGTATGGTACCTCAGTACTTCGGCTGCCAACAAGTTTGCCGGATTCCTGAGCGGTTTCTATCCGGAACATGGAGTCAGTAAAAGCTGCCTGGGTTATCAGGTGGAGAATCTGTACGATTTCTTCATGCTGTTTGTCTTCATGAGCGGAGCGGCAGCCGTCATCCTGTTCCTTTTATCAGGCAAACTCCAGAAAATGATGAAGGGCATAGAATAATAACAGTAAACCAAGAAATATGAAAATAGGAAAATGGATTGGAGGGCTCGTCGGATTCATGACGATGGGGCCTCTGGGAGCCTTGGCGGGATTTGCCCTGGGTTCCCTGCTAGACAACTCGACAGATACTGTTACCGAGGACGGTACACAGGATTCCGACCCGTATGCGGGACAACGGAACAGCTTCCTGTTCTCGCTGCTGGTCATGGCTTCGTACATCATCCGGGCAGACGGACGCATCATGCACAGCGAAATGGAATTTGTGCGCCGCTTCCTGCGTGTGAATTTCGGCGAGGCAGCCGTCAGCGAAGGAGAACAGATTCTATTGAACCTGTTTGAACAACGGAAACAGATGGACAAGACCAACCCGATGGCCTTCCGGAATACCATCCACGAATGTGGAGCACAGATAGCCGCCAACCTGAGTTACGAAGAACGTATCCAGTTGCTGGATTTTCTGGTCAAGATAGCCCAAAGTGACGGTAACGTATGTACCGAAGAAATCGATGCCTTGAAAGAGGTGGCACTGGCCATGAGACTCTCGGAAAAGGAAGTGGAATCCATGCTCAACCTGCGAGGAAACTCATTGGACGAAGCCTATAAGGTTCTGGAGATTGAACCAACTGCCACAGACGAAGAAGTGCGCGCCGCTTACCGCAAACTGGCACTGAAACATCATCCGGACCGGGTAGCTACGTTGGGAGAAGATGTAAAGAAAGCCGCAGAAGCTAAATTCCAGCTGATAAACGATGCGAAAGAACGTATCTATAAGGCACGCGGTATGAAATAATTTCTGAAAGGCTTTTTCATACAGAAGGCTGTCCCGATGCATACCGGAACAGCCTTCTGTCATTTATGACGTAGTACAAATCATTTCAAAAAATTACCGGCACTATTCAAACCGGATGGAACGGGCCGGATGGATGCGGCTCACCAGGAACGACGGTCCTATCAGCATCCCTACAGCCACCAGCAAGGTAGCCAGATTCAACAGCAGATAATAGCCTATATTCAGTTCCACCGGTACCGTATTGACATAATAGGTTACCGGGTCTAACTTGAAGGGCGCAAAGAAATACTGAATCAGACAGAGCCCTACTCCAATGATGTTGCCCCACAGCATCCCTTTCCCAATCAGGAATACAGAAAACAACAGGAAAATCCGGCGGATGGAGGCATTATCTGCTCCCAAAGCTTTCAGGACACCAATCATATTGGTACGTTCCAGAATGATAATCAACAGCCCGGAAATCATTGTAAAACCGGCCACTCCCGTCATCAGAATCAGAATGACCCATACATTCGTGTCCAACAGGTTCAACCAGGCAAAAATCTGGGGATAGACTTCTTCCACCGACCGGGCACAATAAGTGGAACCGTAAGCATCCGTCCGGTCATTAATCAATGCCCGTACACGGTCAGTCACTGCCTCCAACTGATTATAATCGGTCACTTCCAGTTCCAGTCCGCTCACCTGGTCGGATTTCCAGTTGTTCAACCGTCCCAAGGTATAGATATCAGTCACCAGGAAATAATCGTCATAATTGGAAAGATTGGTCTGATAGATGCCGGAAACAGTCAGCCGGCGGGCACGTACACCGTCTTCGATGAAATACGTATACAGCTTGTCTCCGACCTTTACGCCCAACTTATCGGCAATGGAACGGGATATCAATGTCTGGTTGCTGGCTACAGAGTCCGTAAAAGCCGGAAGCGTCCCTTCCACCAGGTGTTCGGTCAGATACTTCAAATCGTACTCCTGCCCCACTCCTTTCAGGACCATCCCCTGAAAGTTATCGGCAGTCATAATCATACCCGGCTTGGAAGAAAAACGTTGCGCATGCTTTACTCCCGGAACCTGTTCCAATACATGCATCAGACTGTCATTTCCCTCAACCGGAGCCATCTGATAAAGCTGGGAGGCATCGATACTGGACAGGATGATATCCGAACCCAGTCCGACCACCTTGTCACGCACCTGATGCTTGAATCCCAGCACCACGGCTACGGATACAATCATTACAGCCAGACCTATAGCAATACCGGCCATCGCGATACGGACGGCCGGTTTCGATACTTCTTTTTTCCCTTCCCGGCTACTATAGATGCGCCGGGCCACAAAAAGTTTCCAGTTCATACATCAGTCGTCTACTCTACCCGGATAGGCTTCCAACGCTTTCCGGAGGATAAACAGGGCACGGACCAAATCTTCCTTCTTCAGGACATACGCCATACGTACCTCATTCACTCCTTTTCCCGGTGTCGTATAGAAACCGGTAGCCGGAGCCATCATCACTGTTTCGCCTTCGTAATTGAAATCGGACAGGCACCAGGCACAGAACTTCTCGCAATCATCTACCGGCAACTTGGCAACGGTATAGAAAGCTCCCATCGGAATCGGAGAATAGACACCTGGAATCCGGTTCAATCCGTCAATCAGGCATTTACGGCGTTCCACGTATTCATCGTATGTCTCGCGGGTATATTCTTCGGGCGCATCCAGCGAAGCCTCAGCAGCAATCTGTCCAATCAACGGAGGACTCAGACGCGCCTGACAGAACTTCATTACGGCTTTCCGTACTTCCTTGTTTTTGGTAATCAAGGCACCGATGCGGATACCGCATTCCGAGTAACGCTTGGAAACGGAATCAATCAACACTACATTCTGCTCGATACCCTCCAGGTGACATGCGGAAATGTACGGAGAACCGGTATAGATGAACTCACGGTATACTTCGTCAGAGAACAGGAACAGATCGTATTTCTTCACCAGATCACGAATCTGGTTCATTTCACGACGGGTATACAGATAACCGGTAGGATTGTTCGGGTTACAGATAAGGATACCTTTGGTCCGCTCGTTAATCAGCTCTTCAAATTTCTCTACCTTCGGCAAGGAGAATCCCTCTTCGATTGTGGTAGTTACTGTACGGATAATGGCGCCGGCGGAGATGGCAAAAGCCATGTAATTGGCGTATGCCGGTTCCGGAACAATGATTTCGTCTCCCGGATTCAAGCAACTCATAAAAGCGAAAAGCACTGCTTCAGAGCCACCCGTCGTAATGATGATATCGTCGGCATCCAAATGAATGTCGTACTTTTCATAATAGCCTACCAGTTTTTCGCGGTAGCTCCGATACCCCTGGCTCGGGCTGTATTCCAATACGGTACGGTTGATATTTCGAATCGCATCGAGGGCCGCTCGGGGTGTAGGAAGGTCGGGCTGACCGATATTCAGATGATAGACATGAATCCCTCTCCCTTTTGCAGCTTCTGCCAAAGGCGCCAGTTTCCGGATAGGCGACTCCGGCATTTCATTTCCTCTGATGGATATATGTGGCATAATACAAATTTATAGATTAAAACAAATTTCGAATGCAAAGATAACGGGAAAGAATATATGAAGCAACTTTTATTAAGAAAATAACCAAATCCTGCAAACTCTTAATAGAACGTAAATCTATGCCATCTCTCGCTGCATTTTAGGGATTATTCCAAAAAAAGGCGTATGTTTGTAGGGAACAACCTAACTGAAATATACATGAATCTATACTTGATTATATTTACATCGGATTCAGAGCAATTTGACCAGGACCGCACATACAGAATCCATCAGGAGCTTTTCCAAGCCCTAGAAAAACATTTTACACTACACCTTATCCCATACACAGAAGTAGAGGACATTCCGGGAAGTGCCTATAAGATGGCGTTCATCTGCAGCGGAGGTGTAGAAGCTAAAGTCATCCGGAATTTCAGCCTGCTCCCCTATCCCATCACCCTTTTGACAGACGGACTGAACAACTCCTTGGCTGCAGCCCTGGAAATTGCCGCCTGGATTCAGACCAAAGACATGCGGGTACATATCATTCATGGCGAGATAGGAGACATGGTGAAGAGTGTCCTATCCCACCATCAGGCGTTTGCAGCCAAACGGGCCATGAAGCACAACCGTATCGGCGTAGTCGGTACACCGGCTCCCTGGCTGGTAGCAAGTCATGTAGACTACCTGCTGGCAAGCCAACGCTGGGGCGTAAGCTACATAGACATCCCTACCGAAGATGTCTATAAGTATTTCAATAAAATCACCGATGACGAAATCGGAATGGATGCCTCCATCTTTGCCAACCGGGCTTCATCGTGCCAAGATGCCACTCCGGATGACCTGCTGAAAGCCATGCGGTTCTACAAAGCACTGAAGATGGTGTATCAGGAAGAACAGTTGGATGCGATAACCCTTTCCTGTTTCTCGATATTCAATGAAATCAAGACAACAGGTTGTCTGGCTCTCTCTCTGTTGAACGATGAAGGCATACCGGCCGGCTGCGAAGGCGACCTCCAGTCCATCATGAGCATGCTGATGGTGAAAAAACTGACCGGTGAGTGCTGCTTCATGGGTAACCCGACCTTCATTGACAGCCGTCAGAACGAGATTCTGCTCTCTCATTGCACCATCGCCACCCGCATGACGAAAGAATTCATCATCCGCAACCATTACGAAAGCGGAGCCAGCATCGGCCTGCAAGGCATTATGGAAAAAGGTCCGATCACCTTGTTCAAATGCGGTGGAGAATGCCTGGATGAATATTATATCAGTGGTGGAGTACTGATAGACAACTCCTCGCTGGAAAACGCCTGCCGTACCCAGTTCCGGTTGAAGCTGGATAAGCCCGTCAGCTACTTCCTGCAGAATCCTATCGGGAACCATCACATCCTGATTCCAGGAAACTATGTAGCCACCATCCAGGAGTTCATGCAGCAGAACCGCTGTAAGCTAAAAGAGTAAAGGATAGGAAGGAATGCCGGTCTTCCCCCAAGCACACCGGTCCCATTCCACTCATCCAATCGAATAAAAGCCCGGACCGATACGACTCCGGGCTTTCTTCTTGACTGTCATCCAACACCAGCGTTTTTTAAAGAACACACTTCTAAGATTCATTGAAAAAAGAGAGAGAAAGAAAAATTTTAATGTATCTTTGCACGAGGATTTATTTAAATTTAAAGAAGACATTGAATTATGATGCATAATTGGTTTGAGTGTAAAATCCGCTACGAGAAGATTGCTGAAAACGGAATGAGCAAGAAAGTAACGGAACCCTATCTGGTTGACGCACTTAGCTTTACTGAAGCTGAATCGCGTATCATTGAAGAAATTACTCCTTTCATCAGTGGAGAATTTACCGTAGCCGACATCAAACGGGCCAACTACAGTGAACTGTTCCCCTGCGAAGAAGACGCGGCAGACCGCTGGTTCAAATGCAAACTGTATTTCATCACCCTGGATGAGAAAAGCGGAGCAGAAAAGAAGACAGCGACCAACATGCTGGTCCAAGCAGCCGATTTACGGGATGCCGTGAAGAAACTGGACGAAGGGATGCAAGGCAGCATGGCCGATTACAGCATCGCCTCCATCGCAGAAACGGCCATCATGGACGTTTATCCGTATTCGGCAGAACCGGATGTAAAACCGGAATTCCCGGAAGCAGCAAACCGATAATCATCAATATATCATATAGCCACCATGGACATTCAACAAAATCTGAAAGAAGTACTCGCGGACATTCCGCAACAGGTGCGGTTGGTGGCTGTTTCCAAGTTTCATCCCAAGGAAGCGATAGAAGCAGCATATACAGCCGGACAACGTATATTCGGCGAAAGCAAGGTACAGGAACTGGAAGAGAAGTATGCCTCCTTACCCAAAGATATCGAATGGCACTTCATCGGTCATCTACAGACCAATAAAGTGAAATACATCGCTCCATACATAGCAATGATTCATGCCGTAGATACCTACAAGCTGTTGGCCGAAATCGACCGTCAGGCAGCCAAGGCAGGCCGTACCATCTCCTGCCTGCTGGAAATACACATCGCCCAGGAAGAAAGCAAATACGGTTTCTCACTGCAGGAATGCCGTGACATGCTGGACGAAGGCAGTTGGAAAGGACTGAAAAATATCCGCATCTGCGGATTGATGGGAATGGCTACCTACACCGATGACACAGACCAGATTCGTAACGAATTCAAGACACTGCATGATTTCTTCCTCGAACTGAAACAGAAACATTTCCAGGATACGGACTCGTTCAAGGAAATTTCCATGGGAATGTCGCACGATTATCAGCTGGCCATCGAGGAAGGCAGCACACTGGTACGCATAGGAAGCAAAATATTCGGAGAACGTAACTATTAAATCAAACTATATGGCACAACTTAACACAACTTTTGCGGGACTGAAACTGAAGAACCCGATTATCGTCGGCAGTTCCGGATTGACCAACAGCGTAGAAAAGATACAGAAGCTCGAACAGGCAGGAGCCGGAGCTGTAGTATTGAAATCGGTATTCGAGGAACAGATAAACATGCAGACAGGACAGATGCATGGTTACGGTTCACCCGAAGCAGACGACTATCTGGGCGTTTACGTACGTTCACACGCATTGAACGAACACATCAGCATCATTGAAGAAGCCAAGAAAACCTGCACAATCCCTATCATCGCCAGCATCAACTGCTACAGCGACAACGAATGGGTAGATTTCGCCAGACTGATGGCACAAGCCGGAGCAGACGCTTTGGAAATCAATATTCTGGCTTTACAGACCAGCAAACATTACACTTTCGGCGCGTTCGAACAACAGCACATCGATATTCTGCGCCACATCAAGAAAGCAGTCAATATCCCGGTCATCATGAAATTGGGAAACAACCTGACTAACCCGGTTGCGCTCATCAACCAGCTTTATGCCAACGGAGCCGCAGCTGTAGTGTTGTTCAACCGATTCTATCAGCCGGATATCAACATCAAGGACCTGACATTCCGCGCAACGAATGTCATGAGCTCGCCGAACGAACTGGCTAACCGTATCCGCTGGACTGCCATTTCATCTGCCGAAGTTCCTCAAATAGACTATGCCATCTCTGGTGGAGTCCACTGCGGCAAAGGCCTTATCAAGTCCATTCTGGCAGGTGCCACAGCTGTAGAAGTCTGCAGCGCCATCTACCAATACGGCAACAAGACCATCGAGGAAATGAAAAATGAACTGACAACCTGGATGGATGAAAACGAGTACGAAACAATCGGACAGTTCAAAGGAAAGATGAACGCCGCTGCAGCCGGTGAAATCAATCCGTTCGAACGTACCCAGTTCATGAAATATTACAGCAATCACGAAGAGTAAGTCTATACAGACCAGCTCTTCTTTTTCCCTACTCTTCCGGAATGAACGGCTTTCTGTCATACAATCCCTTCATTCCGGATTTTTTTTGTGAAGAAAAAACTGTTTTCCAGGAAAAACGTTGGGAAAACCTAGAAAAAAAGTATATTTGCACAGTACATTACATTTTGTGCAATCAACAATACCGATAACATGGAAAAAAGTTTTTTAGCCTTTATAGAAAACAGCATCAAAAAGAATTGGGACATGGATGCCCTGACTGACTACAAAGGCGCAACCCTTCAATACAAAGACCTGGCCCGCAAAATTGAGAAACTGCACATCCTGCTGGCCGAAAGTGGAATCCAACCGGGCGACAAAGTGGCCTTATGCGGACGGAACAGCTCCCATTGGGGAGTGGCTTTCCTGGCTATCCTGACATACGGTGCCGTGGCTGTACCGATTCTTCATGAATTCAAGGCAGACAACGTGCATAACATCATCAATCATTCCGAAGCCCGCCTGCTCTTCGTAGGAGATGTAGTATGGGAATCACTGAATGAAGCGGCCATGCCCAACCTGGAAGGTATCATTCTGATGACAGACTTTACCCTTCAGGTATGCCGGAGTGAACGTCTGGAGTATGCACGGGAACACTTGAACGAACTGTTCGGCAAAAAATTCCCCAAGAATTTCCGGAAGGAACACGTAGCCTACCGGCGCGATGAAGCCGAAGAGCTGGCAGTCATCAACTATACCTCAGGGACCACCAGTTTCTCCAAAGGCGTCATGATTCCCTACCGGGCACTCTGGTCGAACACCCAGTTCGCCTTCGAGGTACTGAATCTGAAAGCCGGCAGCCGGGTAATCTCCATCCTGCCGATGGCCCACATGTATGGACTGGCCTTCGAATTCATCTACGAAGTCTGTGCAGGATGTCATATTTTCTTCCTGACACGTATGCCTAGCCCCAAAATCATCTTCCAGGCCTTTGCCGAAGTAAAACCGAACATCGTTATCGCTGTTCCACTCATTATCGAGAAAATTATCAAGAAGAACGTGCTTCCTACCCTGGAAACCCTGAAGATGAAAATCCTGCTCCGGGTACCTGTCATCAACGACAAAATCAAGGAAACCGTGCGCGAGCACATGGTACAGGCCTTCGGAGGTAATTTCTATGAAGTCATTGTGGGAGGAGCAGCCTTCAACCAGGACGTAGAGAAACTGCTTCGGAGCATCGATTTCCCATATACCGTAGGTTATGGTATGACCGAATGCGCTCCAATTATCTGTTACGAAGACTGGAAGTTCTTCAAGGCAGGCTCTTGCGGTAAAGCCGCTCCCCGCATGGAAGTAAAGATTGACAGCCAAGACCCGGAACACATCGTAGGAGAAATTCTGACACGGGGAGATAACGTCATGCTGGGATATTACAAGAATCCGGAAGCCACAGCACAGGTAATCGATGCTGAAGGATGGCTTCATACCGGCGACCTCGGTGTCATGGACAAAGAAGGCAATGTATTCATCAAGGGACGGAGCAAGAACATGCTGTTAGGCCCTTCCGGACAAAACATCTACCCGGAAGAAATCGAAGAGAAGCTGAGCAACATGCCTTATGTCTGTGAGAATATCGTTATCCAACAAAGCGACAACAAGCTCGTAGCGCTTATCTATCCTGATTTTGAAGAGGCTTATGCCAACGGACTTTCCCAGGCAGACATTGAAAAAGCCATGGAAGCCAACCGGGTAGCCGTCAATGCAGAGCTTCCGGCATACTCGCAGATAGCCCGTGTTAAAATCTATCCGGAAGAGTTTGAAAAGACTCCGAAGAAGAGTATCAAGCGCTTCCTCTATCAAGATGTAAAATAATGACATGAAACTGAACGTACAAACAATGGCGTGGTTCCTGCTGGGTGGTTGCCTGGCAGGAATATCTCCACTACAGGCACAGAAACAGATTGGGCTGAAGAAAGGTCCGAACATCTCGCTGAATATCACCAATCCACACAAAGACCCTAAACGGACCTACCTGAACATCGGATTACTCAGCCACTTTCCCCAACTGAACGGTGTAGGAATCAATGTTATCTCCAGCACTGTACAAGGGAATGCCAACGGCTTCCAGTTATCCGGCATCACTAACATTTCCGGTCTGAATGCTTCAGGAGTTATTATCAGCAGCATAGCGAATGTCAGCGGCAAGAATCTAAACGGAGTAGCATTGAGTGGGCTGATGAACATAGGCGGAAAACGAGTCAACGGTATACAGTTGTCTGCGCTTGGAAACGTAGGAGGTGCTTCCCTGAACGGAGTAAGCGTCAGTGGACTGATTAACTTGTCCGGGAAAAATGCGGCAGGATTTCATCTGGCAGGACTTGCGAACATCAACCGCAACAACTACCAGGGAATCGCTATCGGAGGACTGATGAATGCCTGCGGTGAAGACAGCAAAGGAGTACAGGTTACGAGCTTACTGAACGTGGCAGGCAAATCCAGTAAAGGAGTACAGCTGGCAGGACTAGGGAATGTAAGTGTTACCAACCAAGGCCTACAACTGGCCTGCGCCAACTACAGTGAAAAGAACAAGGGACTTCAATTAGGTGTCGCCAATTTCAGCAACGAAGGGAAAAAGGGCCTTCAAATAGGTATTGTCAACATCAGTGCCGACAGTACGGCTCACCAATGGGGCGTTATCAACCTAAAGCCCAAGACCCGCACCCAACTGCTGATTTCCGGCGGAAACGCCAACAAAGCCAATCTTTCAGTCCGCTTCAAAAATAAATACACCTACACACAGTTAGGTGCAGGTGCCTATTATTTAGATACGAACAAAGATTTCTCATTCAGCGGATTCTATCGTGCAGGGTTATATATTTCTCTCACATCCAGACTGACACTCAATGGTGACGTGGGTTACTACCACATTGAAACGCTCGACAACAAACACGCAGGAATTCCCGCACGTATGTATGCCATCGAGCCACGTATCAGCCTGGAATATCAGGTACTGAAACGGCTGGGTATCTTTGCAGCAGGAGGCTACAACTGGACCCGGACCTACCAAGGAAACAAGTTCGAGAATAAAGGTGTATTCGAGGCCGGACTGGTCTTATTCTAAAGCCATCAGGCGTTCAGCCCGGCGGAACGAACACGGCTCAAGGTTTCGGGAGTCATCTGGAGCAGCGACGCAATGTATACCAGCGGAGCTCGCTTCAGGATTTCCGGATGAAGCTGCAACAACTTGTTATAACGCTCGTGTGCCGGCTCAAAACGCAAAGTATCGGCTTTTATCTGTGACTCAATCAGTGATTCCTCAAAGAAACGGCGGTATAGAGTAGCTATTTCTATATTTTTAGCCGCCAGTCCTTCCACCAGCTTCTTAGGAATCTCCCACGCAATCGTTGGCTCTAAAGTCTCAATCATCAGACGGGTAGGTTCCTGCTTGAAATAACTTTCCAGACAAATAATGACACCACCTTCGTAACCGATATGCTCTGTCAAGTCTTTCTCATATTTATAATAAAACTGACGGGTCATCCCCTTCTCGATGTATAACATGGATACACAGACATCACCCGCATCCAACACCCGCTCCCCTTTCTTGAATTTATGGGGAGTCAGTATTTCCGCGAAAGCATGAAGCGACTCTTTACTCAAAAGGACATGGTTTTCGGCAGCAATTCGCCTCGCTGCCTCTATGTTGGTCATTGTAGTCATCATTATTTCACTTTAATCCGATCAAATCCCTCTCCAAATACACCGATAACGGCACTCTGAGAAACGAACGCATTCGGGTCAATATCTTTAATCAAGCGGAATATCGTATTCGATTCACGCTTCTTAGCCAGTACAAACATCAATTTGACGTTGTTATGCGTATAGCAACCGACTCCATCAATGAAAGTCACACCACGGTGCATATCCTTGTTGATACGCTGACCGATTTCTTCGTACTTAGAAGAGATGATGAAGAACTGTACAGACTGACGGCTGCTGTTTACCACCTGATCGAGCATGAAACTGGAGATAATCAATACGACATAACCGTATACGACTTTCTCCCAATCCTTCAGCACCAGATAACTGGAGGTAATGATAATGACATCACAAATCAGAATCACACGTCCCAAAGAGATATCTCTGTATTTATTGACAATGGCTGCAATGATATCGGTACCACCGGTACTACCGTTGGCAGAGAAAGCGACACCGATACCGGCTCCACAGAACGATGCTCCCAAAACGCACGACATGAAAGGTTGGTTATGAATCAGCGGACCAGTTATCAGCTGTTGGATGACTGCCAGAATAAAAGTCAAGATAAATACTGCGAAAATGGTCTTCAAACAAAATTTCAGACCCAAAATCTTCAAAGCCAAGAGCAACAACGAGAAGTTGATTATCAGATACGTGTACTGTACCGGAAATCCTGTAGCCCAATAAATAATGGATGCAATACCAGGAACGGCTCCCGATGGTATATCACTCGGCAACAAGAACACGGTCCACCCGATACCATACATAATCATTCCCAATGCAATCAGCAAATAGTCTTTAATTTCTCTATAAACCTGTTTACTCTTAACAGAAAGCGTTGAACTCATGGTGCTTTAAATATTTTAAAATTGCGGTGCAAAAATAGGGAAAATTTTAATCTCTTGACCTACATCAAGGCAAAAAGGAGGATAATTATCCAAAAATTCTTTCGACACAGACTTTTTTTGGTAACAGGATGATAATTCGCAGAGAAAAGTAAGCCAGGCTCTTTTGTAATTGACACTAATTTAGTAATTTTGCCGCGAATAAGGACAAAACATCAGGCATGGCATTAGTTAACGAACATCTGTTAAGGCTTCTAGATAATTACCTGTTCACCGATATAACCAGAAAGGTAAATTCATTCAAGGTAACCCACCCGAAAGCTGAAGTTATCCATCTGGGTATCGGCGATGTTACACGTCCGATTCCTGCAGCCTGCCGCGAAGCCATGTGTAAAGCGGTCAACGATTTAGGAAAAGCCGAGACCTTCCACGGTTACGGTCCGGAACAAGGATACGATTTCCTGATTGAAGCGATTCTGAAACACGATTATGCCTCCAGAGGCGTTTCCTTATCGGCCTCGGAAATCTTTATCAGTGACGGCGCGAAGACTGATACGGGTAATCTGGGAGACATTCTCCGCCATGACAACAGCATCGGAGTGACCGACCCTATCTACCCTGCATACATAGACTCCAACGTCTCCAGCGGCCGGGCCGGCTATATCGACGAATGGGGGAAATGGAGCAATGTAGTCTACATTCCCTGCCGGATGGAAAACAATTTCATTCCTCCGATTCCAGAACAACGTATCGATATTATCTATCTCTGCTTCCCCAACAATCCGACTGGAGCCGTCCTCACCAAAAACGAGTTGAAAAACTGGGTAAACTATGCCATCAAGAACGATGCCCTTATCATTTTCGACGCCGCTTACGAAGCCTATATCCGTCAACCAGACATTCCCCACTCCATTTATGAAATAAAAGGTGCCAAGAAGGTGGCCATCGAAATCCGGAGTTTCTCGAAAACAGCCGGCTTCACCGGTGTACGTTGCGGCTACACGGTCATTCCGAAAGAAGTGACAGCCGCCACCCTCAACGGCGAACGCATTTCACTGAATAAACTGTGGCTACGACGCCAGACGACCAAATTCAACGGAGCATCGTATATTTCACAACGTGGAGCCGAAGCCGTGTATACCCCGCAAGGCCAGGAAGAGGTGAAGACAATGATTGATTATTATATGGAGAACGCCCGACTGATGAAAAAGGCTTTGGGAGGTACCGGACTGAAGGTGTTCGGTGGAGAGAATGCTCCCTACCTGTGGGTAAAGGCACCCGACGGGATGAGCTCCTGGAAATTCTTCGACAAACTGCTCTATGACGCACAAGTCGTCAGTACCCCCGGTATCGGTTTCGGTCCAAGCGGAGAAGGCTATGTCCGGTTGACCGCTTTCAACGACCGCAGGCAGTGTGAGGAAGGAATAAAGCGTATATGTCATTATTTATAAAACAAGAAGAAACAACCCCAAAAACTATTAATAAACTTTAGGTATTATGTCAAAATTAAGATTCAGAGTCGTAGAAGAGGCCTTCCACAAGAAACCCGTTGAAGTTGCTGCTCCGGCTGAACGTCCCAGCGAATATTTCGCCAAGTATGTATTCAACCGCGAAAAGATGTTCAAATACCTGCCTAGCAAGGTATACGCAAAGCTCATCGATGTTATCGACAATGGAGCTGCCCTCGACCGTAGCATCGCCGACGAAGTAGCGAACGGCATGAAGCGTTGGGCCATCGAAATGGGAGTCACTCACTATACTCACTGGTTCCAGCCACTGACAGAAGGTACTGCCGAGAAACATGATGCGTTCGTTGAACATGACGGAAAAGGAGGTATGCTGGAAGAATTCTCAGGTAAACTGCTCATCCAGCAGGAACCGGACGCTTCTTCTTTCCCGAACGGTGGTATCCGCAATACCTTCGAAGCACGCGGTTACAGTGCATGGGACCCGTCTTCTCCGGTATTTATCGTAGACGATACCCTGTGTATCCCTACCATCTTCATCGCCTATACCGGTGAATCACTCGATTATAAAGCTCCGTTGCTGAAAGCACTGAGAGCTGTCAACAAAGCGGCAGTAGATGTCTGCCAATATTTCGACCCGAATGTCAAGAAGGTCATCACCTATCTGGGCTGGGAACAGGAATACTTCCTGGTAGATGAAGGCCTGTATGCAGCACGCCCGGATCTGCTGCTGACAGGACGTACCCTGATGGGACATGAAGCTTCCAAGAACCAACAGCTGGAAGACCATTATTTCGGTGCCATCCCTACCCGTGTGGCCGCATTCATGAAGGATCTGGAAATCCAGGCATTGGAACTGGGTATTCCGGTAAAGACACGTCACAACGAAGTTGCTCCGAACCAGTTTGAACTCGCTCCGATTTACGAAGAATGTAACTTGGCTGTCGACCACAACATGCTGATTATGTCATTGATGCGAAAAATCGCTCGTAACCATGGTTTCCGCCTGTTGCTGCACGAAAAGCCGTTCAAAGGTGTAAACGGTTCCGGCAAGCACAACAACTGGTCATTGGGAACAGACACGGGGGTCCTGCTGATGGCTCCAGGTAAGACCGCTGAAGACAACCTGCGCTTCATCACCTTTGTAGTCAACACACTGACTGCTGTATACCACCACAACGGACTGCTAAAAGCTTCTATCATGAGCGCCACAAACACTCATCGTCTGGGAGCCAACGAAGCACCTCCTGCTATCATCTCTTCTTTCCTGGGAACCCAGCTGAGCAAAGTCCTCGACCACCTGGAAGAAAGCGCCAACGAAGACTTGGTTTCATTGGGAGGCAAACAAGGTATGAAACTGGACATTCCGCAAATTCCGGAACTGCTGATAGACAATACCGACCGTAACCGTACTTCTCCGTTCGCATTCACCGGAAACCGCTTTGAATTCCGTGCACCGGGTTCAGAATCCAACTGTGCAAGTGCCATGATTGCCTTGAATACAGCCATGGCAGACCAGCTGATAACCTTCAAGAAAGAGGTAGATGCACTGATTGAACAGGGAGAACCGAAGATTTCGGCCATCATCAAGATTTTGCGTAAATACATCAAGGAATGCAAACCTATCCGCTTCGACGGAAACGGTTACAGCGAAGAATGGAAACAGGAAGCTGCCCGCCGTGGTCTGGACTGCGAAACCAGCTGCCCGATTATCTTCGACAACTACCTGAAACCGGAAAGCATCAAGATATTCGAATCAACCGGCGTCATGACCCGCAAAGAGCTGGAAGCTCGTAACGAAGTGAAATGGGACATGTATACCAAAAAGATTCAGATTGAGGCCCGCGTATTGGGAGATTTGGTAATGAACCACATCGTACCGGTAGCCATCGAATATCAGACTAAGCTGATTGACAATGCCTATAAGATGAAATCCTTGTTCCCGGAAGACGAGGCCAAAGCGCTTTCTGCCGAAAACCTGGCCATCATCAAACAGATTGCAGAACATACCGCATACATCAAGGAACGTGTAGATGCATTGGTTGAGGCACGTAAAGTAGCCAACAAAATCGAAAAGGAACGCGAAAAGGCCATCGCATATCATGATACCATTGCTCCGATGCTGGAACAGATCCGTTACCACATCGACAAACTGGAACTGATTGTCGACGACCAGATGTGGACTTTGCCGAAATATCGCGAACTGCTGTTCATCCGCTAATCCACTACAAAGACATCTTATTATATTACGGCTGGAGAAGTTTGTTTCTCCAGCCGTTCTTTCTTTTCAAGCAAAACTCCCCCAATCATTTTTCTCGTCGGAAACTACTATCTTCATGTGACTTACATCTGGGCTTCCCATTCAATACGAAACATCACAGGCAAGTACGGAAAATAACGGCTAAGCAGCCTCAGAAATATTTCTATGATAAACGCATAAAAATACAGCCTGCAAAACCTGCAAAAAATAGAAAAGTCCCTATCTTTGCAATATGGAATGGCTATATAATTTATTCTTCGAGCAATCGGCCCTACAAGCTGTCGTTATCTTGTCATTGATTACAGCCATCGGGCTAGCCCTGGGGAAGATCCATGTATGTGGTATCTCGCTGGGAGTAACTTTCGTTTTCTTCATGGGTATCCTGGCCGGACATCTGGGATTCTCCGTCAATCCGCAAATCGTTTCGTATGCAGAAAGTTTCGGATTGGTTTTATTTGTCTACGCATTGGGTCTGCAGGTAGGCCCCGGTTTCTTCAGCTCTTTCCAGAAAGGAGGGTATCAACTCAACCTGCTCAGCCTGGGCGTCATTCTATTGGGTACATTCATGACCGTAGGCCTCTGCATGGTAACCCCTGTCTCTCTACCCGATATGGTAGGAATCCTATGCGGAGCGACAACCAACACTCCCGCACTGGGTGCTGCCCAACAGACGCTGAAGCAGTTGGGAGAACCGACCAGTGGAGCGGCATTAAGCTGTGCGGTAACTTATCCGCTAGGCGTATTGGGAGTCATCCTCGCCATCATCCTTCTCCGGAAGTTCTTTGTACGTAAGGTAGATTTGGAAGAACGCGAACACGAAGATCCTAAACACACCTATATTGCAACGTTCCAGGTACATAACCCGGCTGTATTCAACATGAGCGTTCAAGATATAGCAAAACTGTGTCATTCAAAGTTTGTCATCTCTCGTTTGTGGCATAACGGAACCGTGAGTATTCCAACTTCGGATACGATTGTAAGAGAAAATGACCGTCTTCTGGTCATCACCACCGAAAAAGATGCTCCAAGTTTGACTATCCTGTTCGGTGAACAGGAAAACCGGGATTGGAACAAGGAGGACATCGACTGGAACGCCATAGACAGCCAACTCATTTCCAAACACATCATTATCTCCCGTCCGGAAATCAATGGAAAGAAGTTGGGTTCTCTCCGCCTGCGGAACACCTACGGCATCAATATCAGCCGTGTACTCCGTAGCGGTGTGCAACTGCTTGCCACTCCCGGACTGGTTCTACAGTTGGGTGACCGACTGACAGTTGTAGGAGAAGCTGCCGCTATCCATAACGTAGAAAAGGTATTGGGCAACACCGTCAAAACCTTGAAAGACCCGAACCTGGCTTCCATTTTCACAGGAATTGTATTGGGACTGATAGTCGGTTCCATTCCGATAGCAGTACCGGGAGTCAGCTCACCGGTCAAACTCGGTCTGGCAGGAGGTCCTATCGTTGTAGGTATCCTGATTGGAGCCTATGGTCCGCGCTTCCACCTGCTGACCTACACTACACGGAGCGCCAGCCTGATGCTGCGAGGCATCGGTCTCTCTCTGTACCTGGCTTGTCTGGGGCTGGATGCAGGCGGACATTTCTTCGAAACGGTCATGCGGCCGGAAGGAGCGCTGTGGGTAGGCCTCGGCTTCCTGATTACCTTCATACCGGTATTCATCATGGCACTGGTAGCAATGCGACTCTGCCACCTGGACTTCGGAAACACTTGCGGTATGTTATGCGGAAGTATGGCCAATCCGATGGCGTTGAACTATGCCAACGACATCATTCCGAACGACAATCCCGCTGTCAGTTATGCCACCGTTTACCCGCTGGGCATGTTCCTGCGAGTAATCATCGCCCAACTGATTCTGATGCTGTTCCTCTGATATTACTGTAACCTCTAACTGACATAATATAATGAAAATCTACAAACAGATAACCACCGAAATGATTGAGCAGGACCTCCGATACCTGGAACTGCTTTCACATAAATTTCCGACCATAGCGGCTGCCAGTACCGAAATTATCAACCTGGAAGCCATTCTGAACCTTCCTAAAGGAACCGAACACTTTCTGGCTGACTTGCACGGAGAATACGAGGCCTTCCAGCATGTGCTCCGTAACGCTTCAGGTGCCATCAAGCGGAAAGTCAACGAGCTATTCGGGAACACCCTGCGTGAAGCTGAAAAAAAGGAAATCTGTACCTTAATCTACTATCCGGAACAGAAACTGCAACTGGTAAAAGAGAAGGAAACTGACCTGATAGATTGGTATGTCATTACGTTGAACCAACTGGTAAGGGTATGTCAGAACGTCTCTTCCAAATATACCCGTTCGAAGGTACGCAAGGCATTACCCGCCGAATTTTCCTACATCATCCAGGAGTTGCTCCACGAAAGCAGCATGGACCCGAACAAAGAGGCTTATATCAATGTCATCATCAGCACCATTATCGATACACACCGCGCCGATGATTTCATCATAGCCTTGTGTAACCTGATACAACGACTCACCATCGATTCCCTGCACATTTTAGGAGATATATTCGACCGTGGTCCCGGCCCGCACATCATCATGGATACCCTTTGTGACTACCACAATTTCGATATCCAATGGGGTAACCATGATATTCTTTGGATGGGTGCCGCTGCCGGAAATGACTGCTGCATCGCCAACGCCCTTCGTCTGGCCATGCGATACGGAAATCTGGCAGCCCTGGAAGATGGCTATGGTATTAACCTGCTCCCGTTGGCCACCTTTGCCATGGAGGCTTACGCCGACGACCCCTGCGAATTCTTCGGTCCTAAAACAGACCCACAGAACAACCCATACAACAATAAGACGTTGCGTCTGATGGGACAGATGCACAAGGCCATCAGTATCATCCAGTTCAAACTGGAAGCTGACATCATCCGCCGCCGTCCGGAATTCCACATGGAAGACCGCCTGCTTCTGCATCACATTGATTTTGAAAAGAAGAAATTTATCTTAGACGGCCAAGAATACGAAATGCGAGACTGCTTCTTCCCGACCATTGACCCTGCAGATCCGTATCGACTGACAGAAGAAGAAGCCGAAATCGTACAGAAGCTACATTATTCATTTACCCGGAGCGAAAAACTGCGGAAACACATGAAATGTCTGTTCCGCTATGGCTGTATGTTCAATGTCTGCAACTCGAACCTGCTGTTCCATGCCTCCATGCCACTGAACGAAGACGGAACACTGAAAGAAGTGGAAATTCTGGGTAGGAAATACAAAGGCAAGGAATTGCTGAACCGCACGGGACAGCTTATCCGTACCGCCTATTTCGCCGACGAGGACAATGATGAAAAAGCCTTTGCCCTCGATTACATCTGGTATCTCTGGTGCGGAAAAGACTCTCCAGCCTTCGACAAGAGCAAGATGGCCACATTCGAGCGCTATTTCCTGGTCGACAAGAGTACACATAAAGAAGTAAAAGGAGCCTATTATACGCTGAGAGATCGCGAAGACATCTGCGACATGATTCTGGATGAATTCGGAGTGGAAGGCGAACACCGGCATATCATCAACGGACACGTACCGGTTAAAGCCGTAAAAGGTGAAAAGCCTATCAAGGCTAACGGCAAACTGATGGTTATCGACGGCGGGTTCTCCCGGGCTTATCAGCCGGAAACCGGTATTGCCGGCTACACACTGGTCTACCATTCCCGGGGGTTCCAGTTGGTACAGCACGAGCCTTTTACATCGACCCAGAAAGCCATTGAGGAAGGTCAGGATATCAAATCTACCACTCAAATTGTCGAACTGAGCAGCAAGCGTATGATGGTAAAGGACACAGATAAAGGACGTGAACTGTCCATTCAGATAGAAGACCTGAAAAAGCTGTTAGTGGCCTATCGTACCGGCATCATCAAGGAAAAAGCCTCCTGAGAATATTCCTCAGGAACAAAAATAGAAATCCTCCTAGCGTATTCCGTAACAGAACACGTTGGGAGGATTCTTCTTATATTCTATAATACCTGGATGGGAAGTAATTACACCAGTTTGTTGGTCTCCTTGTCCGGGAAAATGACTGACGGCTTAAACTGTTTGGCCTCCTCGAAATCCATCAGGGCATAGGACATGATGATAACTACATCGCCTACCTGCACTTTACGGGCGGCCGCACCATTCAGGCAGATACATCCGCTACCGCGTTCTCCTTTAATGATGTAAGTTTCAAAACGTTCCCCGTTGTTGTTGTCGACAATCTGTACCTTTTCACCGGCAATCATGTTGGCTGCGTCCAACAAATCCTCATCGATGGTAATACTACCCATGTAATTCAGATTGGCTTCGGTTACGGTCACACAATGAATTTTCGATTTCAACACTTCTATCATCATGGCCATTACTCCTTATATTTAATGTTGTCAATCAGACGCACTTCGCCACAGAATACCGTGATACAGCCTACAATATACGAGCTGTCATCCCACGACGCAACAGTCTGCAACGTCGTACCGTCTACGATTTCAAAATATTCCAGACGCAATCCTTCAGAAGCAGCTATCCGTTCCTCTACATAAAGTTTCGTTTCTGCCAATGAATGTGTCTTTGCATAATCTACGCTCTCAAACAAAGTCTTCGAAATCTGCAAAGCCTGTCCACGCTGCTCCTCACTCAGGCGTGCATTGCGGCTGCTCAATGCCAGACCATCAGATTCACGCACGATCGGACAACCTACTATCTGCAAGTCAAAAGGATATTTCCGAACCATCTCACGGATAATGGCCAACTGCTGGAAGTCCTTTTCACCGAAATAAGCACGGGTAGGCTCCACAATCAGAAACAGTTTGCTTACAATCTGACAAACGCCGTTGAAATGTCCCGGACGGTATTTGCCTTCCATTACTGTATCCAACGGTGCATAACTGAATGTACGTGTATCCGGTTCCGGATAAATTTCTTCCACCGAAGGAGCAAATACATAAGTCGCCCCACAGGATTCCAACAATTCGCAGTCGGCATCCAAGGTACGAGGATATTTCAATAAATCATTCTTGTCATTGAACTGAGTAGGATTTACAAAATCACTTACAACGACTACATCATTTTCAGCTACAGCACGTTTCACCAACGAAGCATGACCTGCATGTAAAGCGCCCATAGTAGGGACAAGTCCAATCGTCTTTCCCTCTTTCCGACATACTTCCAAAGCAGCACGGAGTTCACCAATTGTTTGAATTAACTTCATTTGATATCTTTGTTTTTACTGTTTTCTGCCTGTTACTCACAAAAGCAGGTGCAAAGTAAACCCTTTTTTATCAGATAAGGAAATGAAAAAGGAAAAATAGCATACTTTTCGTAGGAATTACGTTGTCAGAATTCATGAAACTTCAACAATAAAAAACTGTTTCACAATACATTAACAAACTATAAGGAATAATATCGAAATGCAGATTTTTTGAATAGGCAATTTTTTATTACCTTTGCAACTGATTTTGAGCAACTATAAATAACATGAGCGCTAAAAAAGTTTTATTCATTACACAAGAAATTACTCCTTACGTACCCGAAAGTGAATTAGCCACCATAGGCCAGGATTTACCACAGGCCATCCAAGACAAAGGCCGCGAAATCCGTACCTTCATGCCGAAATGGGGCAATGTAAATGAACGAAGAAACCAGTTGCATGAAGTAATTCGTCTGTCAGGCATGAACCTGATTATCGACGATACAGATCATCCGCTGATTATCAAGGTTGCATCCATTCAGGCAGCTCGACGCCAGGTATATTTTATTGATAATGATGATTATTTCCAGCACCGGTTAATGGTAGCCGATGAAGACGGCAAAGAATATGAAGACAACGGCGAACGTGCCATTTTCTATGCCAGAGGCGTATTGGAAACAGTCAAAAAACTCCGTTGGTGTCCGGATATTATACACTGCCACGGCTGGATGAGTGCCATGGTACCTCTCTATATCAAGAAAGTGTACTATGACGAACCGTCATTCAGAGATTCAAAAGTTGTTTTCTCTGTATACAGTGACGGCTTCAAATCCAATCTGGCCGATAACTTTACCAGCCAGCTGATGCTGAAAGACATCACTCCGGAAGACATCAACATGATAAAGACTCCGGTCAATTACGAGGAATTGTGTAAACTGGCCGTCACCTACTCCGACGGTGTTATCCAGAACAGTGAAACGGTCAACCAGAATATTCTGGATTATGCCCGTAAACTGAACATACCGGTTCTCGACTATCAACCTGCCGATACATTTGCCGATGCATGCGATGCATTCTACGACCAAGTGTGGGAAAATGCAGAAAACAAATAAATACCCCATAAATTGACAAGCAATGAAACTCAAGTTCTTGGCAGCATTAGGAATTGCCGCTACCCTCTACAGCTGTGATGATACGACCACCGGCATCGGTGACTTCGTAGCCAATGCAGACGAAATAACCGCCGTTGCTGAAACATATAACGTAACGACACGTACCAATCTGCTGGATTCCATCTATTCACGTACCAGCAGTGCGTACCTGGGGAAATATACCGACCCGGAATTCGGGGAGTATTCCGCAGAATTCATTACACAAATCAACTGTGTAGAAGGGCAACGATTCCCTGATACTTTCCAAGGGATTGAAGAAACCACACTGGAGCTCTATTATTACAACTATTATGGCGATTCGTTGGCTACTCTTCGTGTACAGGTAGATACATTGAATACAGCAATCAATGATAACGGTAAAGACAAACAATTGTACTACACTTCGTTCAATCCGGAAGATTTCTACAACAAGAATGCTGCCCCACTGGCTGTAAAAGACTATGCGGCATACAACGTAGCTACAGCGGATTCAACCAAGAGTGCAGAAGACCCATACAGCATTACAATGAGTCTAGGAAAAGACTTTTGTGACTATCTGACCCGCAAGTACGAAGAAAACGACCATAAGAATTTCGACGACGCACACGCTTTCATTAACAACGTACTGAAAGGATTCTATATCCACACCACCCATGGAGAAGGTTCGGTACTTTATCTCAGCGACATCTGGCTGAGAATGAAAGTCAAATACCTCACAAAGGGAAATGTTTCGGGAAAGGTAGACTCCCTTGTCTACATGTATGTACCGTTTGCTGCATCCAAGGAGGTATTCATGTCTACCCGCATGCAGAATTCAGAAAAGCTGAAAGAGTTCGTCAAAGAAGATGCACCTTATACGTATCTGAAAACACCCGCAGGCCTGTGTACGGAAGTGACACTCCCCCTGCAGACAATGTATGACGAATTGAGCAAAGATACCCTTAACTCCATCACGCTGTCACTGACAAAGATGAAATCGTCAAACGATGGTCCTTTTAAGATGGGTGTCCCTTCCAACTTGCTGTTGGTACGTAAGAGCGAGATGATATCGTTTTTCGAGAATAATAAGGTAGCCGATAACATCACTTCGTTCCTTGCTTCGTATGATAGCAGCACCAATACTTATAGTTTCAGTAAACTGAACCGTCTGGTAAGCTATATTTTCAGTGAACTCAGAAACGAAGAAAAGAAAGACGATGATTGGGATAAGATCCTCCTTATTCCTGTCACGACAGAACTGGATTCAGAAAAGAATGTAGTAAGTATCTCACATGACATGGAGGTCAACTCAGCGCGCCTGGTAAGAGGAACAGAAGAGAACCCACTCAACATCAAGGTCATCATTACCAAGCCTACACAAATGAAATGACAACCTCCGAAAAATGACCTGATACAGAAGGCTGTCATCAAACAGAAAATAATATTTTAATAGAACGGTCGTTCGTTTGGATTGAAACGAACGACCGTTTTACATTCATACACCCCATCCGGATTCCCGGTTAAAACTACCCGGATGTTTTAAAAACAGTCACTAAAACCAGATAAAAAAAATCCCCATACCCGCTTGCGGATATGGGGAAATGATGTGTTAACCAGTTTGTAATTAATAGAGACCTATTTCTTACTTATTTTGACTTTTTACCGGAGGCCTTCTTGCTTGTAGCCTTCTTCTCAGCAGCCGGTTTATCACCTTCTGCTTTCTTCAACGCTTCCTGCAGACTCTTGATTTCATCATTCAGCTGAACAAGTTCTTCACCCTGATTCTTGATGGTAGTCAGCAATGAGCTCAATTCTTCGTTATCCATATCTACCGGATACAAAGAGTTGACACGTGCAATGAAATCACCCAGAATATTCATGTAGTTGGTAAAGGCATCATACGGAGAATCATAGATTCCACGGTTCAGTCCCACTCCTGTCTGTTTAGTAGTCATGAAACGGAAGTTGTTACTTGCCTGCAGGTAATACCAGTCTTGCTTGATACGACGGTCTGTACACAGATATACGCGTTCTGCTACACTGTAAAGCTTATTGAAAGCTTCACGCTGCATCACATTACCTAACCATGGGCTGATGTCTCTTTCTTCGTCTGTCCATGACATCGGATATGGAACATCCATGGCATCGACAGATTTCAGCTTGGTAACGACTTCTGTCGGAGTAGAGAAAGTAATACCTTTCTGTTTTGCACATACCGGCAACGCTTTCAGGAATTCCAGAATATTGGAAGACAACGGCTGAGCCATACCCAATGCAGACAATTCCATGAAGATATTGATGACCTGTTCATTTTCAGGCATAGCAGCAATCCAGTCGATGTATTTATCTGCGAACAACGGATATTCGCTCCATTCGCTGTTAGAGAAACGCAGGCTGATATCGTCAGACAACTTGAAGTCACGCATCAGCAGCTTCAGGTTCGGGTTCTCGGTGCAATGATACAGGTAATGCGGACTCTTCCATCCCAATACATGCTTAGCACCTTCTACCAATACACCTTTGAAGCCCATATTGGCAATGATAGCACCGATTTCATTATCGTAAATCAAGCTGGAATTACGGAATACTTTCGGTTCCTGACCGAAGTAGTCTTTCACTTTCCGGCGCATCTGTTCAACTTCTTCGCGGAAGCATTCTTCATTAGCCAAAGCAGACAGACCGTGAGAATAAGGTTCGCAAAGGAATTCACAGTTACCGGTCGCATTCAATTCCTGCAACAGTTCGATAACTGCCGGAGCGTGGATTTCCAACTGTTCCAAAGCTACGCCCGAAATGGAAAGAGCCACCTTGAATGCACCCTGGCTATCCTTAACCATTTCAATCAAGGTCCTCAGAGCGGGGATGTATGAACGTTCTGCCACTTCATTGATACCCTGTTCGTTGGCATAGTCATCATAGTAATAGTGATCCGATCCAATTTCGAAGAAGCGGTAACGTCTCAGATGTATGATTTGATGTATTTCAAAATAAAGACAAATTGTTTTCATATCGACTTAGTATAATTTGTTATTTACCATAATTTTTAAGAACCTGTTCGTACAACGCCCGAACTTTCAGTCCAACCTTTTCCCAGACAATACCGTCTACTTCCTTCTTACCTTCTACCTTCAGGTATTCATACAAGGCATCGTTGGTACAGATGGAATGGATGGCATCAGCCATGGCGTGAATATCCCAATAATCAGTCTTGATACACTTATCCAGAATCTCGGCACAGCCGGACTGTTTAGAGATAATGGTAGGAACACAGCACTGCATGGCCTCCAACGGAGAGATACCGAACGGTTCAGAAACAGAAGGCATGATGTACACATCACTCATCTTCAGCACTTCGTATACCTGCTTCCCTTTCATGAAACCCGGGAAGTGGAAACGGTCTGCAATACCTCTTTCTGCGGCCAGACGTATCATGGCATTCATCATATCGCCACTACCGGCCATTACAAAACGGATATTACGGGTACGGTTCAATACCATGGCAGCTGCTTCAACAAAATACTCCGGTCCTTTCTGCATGGTAATACGGCCCAGGAAAGTAACAATCTTCTCTTTCGGGTTCTTTTTCGGAACAATTTCCTCAATCTCCTTCGACAACGGAGATACCGCATTGTGCATGGTAAAGACCTTACGAGGGTCCTGATAATACTTATGGATAACTGTCTGACGAGTCAGTTCACTTACACACATGATACAGTCTGCATTATCCATACCGTTCTTCTCGATAGAATAGACTGTCGGATTCACATTACCGCGGCTACGGTCAAAGTCTGTTGCATGCACGTGAATAACCAACGGTTTACCGGAAACCTGTTTTGCATGGATACCGGCCGGATAAGTCAACCAGTCGTGAGAGTGGATAATGTCAAATTCCTGTTGTCTGGCAACGACACCTGCCACGATTGAATAGTTGTTGATTTCTTCGTGCAGATTATCCGGATAGCGGCCAGAAAACTCCATACAGCCCAAATCATTGGTGTGCATGTAATTGAAATCGGCATAGATATGGTCGCGCAAATCATAATACAACTGAGGGTCCATATACTGTCCTACCCGGCTCTTGACGTAATCCCACTGTACATCCCGCCAAACGATAGGTACACTGTTCATACCGATGATTTTCAAGAAACTCTGGTCTTCATCGCCCCAAGGCTTCGGGATACAGAAAGTGATTTCCATATCTTCCTGTTGCGACATACCTTTTGTCAAACCGTAACTGGCAGTTCCTAAACCTCCAAGAATATGAGGAGGAAATTCCCAACCAAACATTAAAACTTTCATACTATTCCTCCTTTTTATTGATTATCATATTTTTCCAATAAATTCAATGTACGCAGGATTTCAGCCACATTCATCGCAAATGCAATGGCACCTCTACCCTTGAACGGTGGGTTACCATCGAACAGTTCAGGAATAGAACTGATACAGTGGCTGGACATTTCATCCTCATAATTGATCAACTGACGTTCAACAAACGAAATGGCACTACGCTTATACAGGCGCAGGTAAGCTTCCAGATAGAACCCTTCCAGCCATGGCCATGCTGTACCCTGATGGTAAGCATAATCACGCTGAATCTGCGGTCCTACATAGTTCGGATTGTACCCGCCACTCTTCGGGCTCAACGAACGGAGTCCCTTCGGAGTCAACAATTCACGGGTGACAATATCCACAATGCCTTTCTTCTGTTTTGCGTCCAACGGAGAATAATCGAAAGCGGCTGTGAAAATCATGTTCGGACGAACACTCCAGTCCATCATATCGCCATCTACATAATCCAGCAGATAACCATATTCATTCAGGAATGTATCCACGAATGCTTTTCCGGCTTTTTCAGCCAACGCCTGAATCTTGTCGGTCCAGTCATTAGAACCGTCTTCTGACAACAAGTCACCAACGAATTTCAAATCATTGTACCACAAAGCATTGAATTCAACGATATAGCCGGTACGCGGAATCACAGGTCGGCCATTCACTGTAGAGTTCATCCACGTAACAGCTTTTTCACGACCATTCGTGTAAATCAAGCCGTTTCCATGAACCTCCAGGTTCGGATGTTTGTTTGTGGTCAAATAGCAAAGGATATCGTACAACAGCTGTCCGTATTCATGTTTGGCATTTTCCCGGGAAACCATCTTGGCATACTGCTGGATAGTCCAGATAGCCCACAACAGGACATCCGGATGTTCCATTTCATAAATCTTCAGGTCACACGGTTCGTCGTTGATGAATGCATTGATAGCTTTCACTGCAGTCTGCATGAATTGTTTGAATTTGTCTACTTCCCCAATAGACAAGGTAAGACCTGGCAATGAAATGAACATATCACGTGCACGGCATTTGAACCACGGATAACCTGCCAGCACATACAAATCGTCTCCCTGCTTGTTCAGGAACTGATGTGCCGAGTTAATCAAACAATGCTTGAAATTGTCACGTGGAATACGACGAGATGCCTCATTGTCGAATAGTTCATTCAGTGTTCCACAATCGATGGAAGAAACACCACCCGAGAAGATGACAGATTCACCTTTCTGGATATGCACTTCAAAATAACCCGGTACATACAAATCTTCGTTGAAGTCATACCCACGCTCCTGTTCTTTCGGATACTCGATGCCTCTATACCAATCCGGACAGAAGTTGAACTCATTCTCTTTGCTCAACTGCATGTAAAGTTCCGGATATCCCGGATACATACATGTCTTGATACCGTTCTCTACTACATCATAACGACGGCTGGCCTGAGAATTCTCATGTGTATACTGACGTACGCTACGGAATGCCAGATACGGACGGAGCCGCAAGATCGTATCCGAATGCGCATCTACCAGTGTGTAACGGATCAGGATACGATTTTCATGATGTACAAACAATTTCTCCTTCTTCAGGATTACCCCACCTACACGGTACAAAGTTGTAGGCAATTTCTCACACTCAAATTCACGGATGTATTTATGGCCACGCGGGCTGTAATTGTCTCCGTGATATTTGTGCAGTCCCAAATTAAACTCTGCCCCGTGCTGGATTACCGTTTCGTCCAAAGAAGAAAGCAACACATGGTTCTCGTCATCCAATTCCGGAATAGGAATGACTAACAAGCCATGGTATTTGCGAGTGTTACAATCTACTATTGTAGAGCTGTGGTAAGCTCCCGAACGGTTGGTCCGAAGAATCTCACGTGGAAGTGATTCTTCCAAGTTGGTCAACAGAGTCTTATCAAATCGTAAATAACTCATAGTTGTTATTTTAAGGTTATACTTAGATTTCGTTATCTAAAATGTTATTTCTATTTCACCTCAAAATTAGTAATTAAATAATGATTACAAAATGAAAAACAACTTTTTTCCAAGAAATATTTAAAAAAATGCTATATAACCGTAAGAAAATAAATTTTATCATTAAATTCATGTTACATAACATAATTCCAGAAAATGTTTTTCAACCCAATCCACTCCCAAATTCACCAAAGCGTGATTCAAAAACTTGATACTATTCAAGATACATATTTCGAGATGAAAGTATAGAAAAAAGGCTATCCAGCAAAATCCGAATAGCCCCTTTATCTAATATTTCAGGAAGTTCTGATCAATCAATCATATCGAATCCACAGTATGGCACGAGTGCCTTCGGGATACGGATACCTTCCGGTGTCTGGTTGTTCTCCAGCAAAGCCGCAACGATACGTGGAAGAGCCAACGCTGATCCGTTCAATGTATGACAAAGTTCTGTCTTCTTATCTGCCGAACGGTAACGACATTTCAAACGATTGGCCTGATACGTATCAAAATTTGATACTGAGCTGACTTCCAACCAACGTTTCTGAGCTTCTGAATAAACCTCGAAGTCGTAACAGATAGCTGCGGTAAAACTCATGTCACCACCGCACAGACGCAGGATACGGTATGGAAGTTCCAATTTCTTCAGAAGTCCTTCTACATGGTCCAGCATTTCCTGATGAGACTGCTTGGAATGTTCCGGCTTGTCGATACGCACCAATTCTACTTTTGAGAACTCATGCAGACGGTTCAGACCACGTACATCCTTACCGTATGAACCGGCTTCACGACGGAAACATTCAGTATAGGCACAGTTCTTGATCGGCAACTGTTTTTCATCCAGGATTACATCACGGTAGATGTTTGTCACAGGTACTTCTGCTGTAGGAATCAGATACAGATCGTCTACGTTGCAGTGGTACATCTGTCCTTCCTTATCCGGCAGCTGACCTGTACCGTAACCTGAAGCGGCATTTACAACAGTAGGAGGCATGACTTCCTCATAACCGGACTGACGTGCTTCATCGAGGAAGAAATTAATCAAGGCGCGTTGCAGACGGGCACCTTTACCACGATAGACCGGGAAACCTGCTCCTGTAATCTTCACACCCAGATCGAAATCAATCAGGTTATATTTTTTAGCCAGTTCCCAGTGAGGCAGCGCATCTTTCGGAAGTTCAGTTTCTGTACCTCCCATCTTTACAACCAGGTTATCTTCGGCTGTAGCTCCTTCGGGAACTTCATCGTAAGGAACATTCGGAATCGTATACAGCAGGTTCTGCAAATCTTCGGCAGCCTTGTCCATTTCAGCCTGCAACCCTTTGCTGGCTTCCTTTATTTCAGCTACACGAGCCTTAGCCGCTTCTGCTTCATCTTTCTTTCCTTCCTTCATCAAAGCTCCGATAGCCTTCGATGTAGCATTGACCTCGGCCAGGTTTCTATCTAATTGATTCTGTGCATTACGTCTTTTGTCGTTCAGTTCAAGCACTTGTGCTATTGTTTCCTTGGCATGAGCGAAGTGCTTCTTCTCCAATCCTTTGATTACCTTATCGGTATCTTCTGTAATTTGTTTGATAGTAAGCATATTTCTTGTTCCTTTTAAACTTCGTTATTAGGTTACGTGCCACAAAGATATAGTTTTTTATTGATATATATACCAAGGATTCCACGATATAAATCAATTTGAAATCAGAAAACCGGTAAAGTATAGACAAGTCCCAAGGAAATACGCTGCTCACTAAAGCTTTCTGCTCCCCATCTGCAGGCACGCTCTGTAAGATGTGTGTATTTATGGAGAAAATGCAGATACAACAGCAGACCGCTTTCTTCCATGGGAAAGAACTCGGCACAAAGCTGGGCATTCCATGTCCGCCGGTAATTACCTGCCGGAATGTCATCTTCCGATTTGAATACGTTACCCAGCTCGTATACTCCTTTTACATATAAATTCCAATGCGAGCTGACCCGATAGTCCAGGTTACCGATAGTCGTAAAATAATCTACATTCTTGACAGTACGCCCTTCGTTTCCACCTGCCGCAGACAGTTGACTGATCAGCCCTTTGGAATCCAGTCCTTCACGGGAGTACATGAAATCGATATATCCCAGAAAAGGCTTCCTGTCCCACACGTTTCCACATGTAAAATAAAACACATTCCGGTTACGGGCCAACTGTCCGTATGACAGGGAATAACGCAACTGCATGGCCCGGTCGATGAAATAGCCGTCCCAACTTACGGTGCCCAACAACGGAATCTTAGACTCCTCCACTCCAGCCGGAAGGCCGTAACTGAACAGTTCATCATTCGAACCGTTACGGTTGTTGACTACCTGAAAGTTTAATTCATGGTCAGGATGAAGCTTATACGCCAGATTCACACCGACCTGGTAACAAGGTAGATAATTATTAAAATCCGAGTAATAACGGACTTTGATGGCATTTACCCAACATTCATAGCCACTGAACTGTACGGCCTGCTTGCCGGCTGTCAACTGCAACCTGTCGTTCAGCGTCCACCCCACATTGGCCAGTTCCACCGAACCGGACAAATTGTCCAAAGAATATCCAGGGGTGGAATGTACATTCAGAATCTGACGGAAATGATAGGAGAATTTCTTGCTGAATGAGCCTAAGACCTCCAGACGGACACGGTTCACCTTGAATGCGGCTTCACTGAATTCCTTATTCAGAAACTCCACATTTGCCGAAGTAGCAAACTGTACATTCATGTGTGCCCAGTCTATTTCCCTTTCTTTACCAGTGACTTTTTCAAGCAAAGTCTCTGATTCTTCCGGAGAAATCAAAGCCTCATTCTGAGCCTGTACACCCATCGCTATAACAGACAACAACATACTCAAGACCATTACAGCCTTCTGTCGGAAAGAAACTACCAGTCTACCCATGCGTTCAAAAAAAATAAAATGAAGGAAAAGATGCTCCTGAAAAGAGCCACAAAATTTCAGAAAAGATTTTTACTCAAGAAAATTCAATGCAGTTTCGGAAGGTGATGGAAGGAAATTCACCTGGCTCATCGAAGCAGGGAAATTTCCTACCTATTATAATTATTTATTTAAGAGCCTGACGGATACGGACCAGTTTCACCAACAAATCTTCCAGTAAATCCAGTTTCAACATGTTTGCTCCGTCACTCTTTGCTACCGCAGGATTCTCATGTGTTTCCATGAACAGACCGTCTACACCGACAGCAACACCTGCTTTTGCCACAGTTTCTATCAACTGAGGCATACCTCCGGTAACTCCCGAAGTCTGGTTGGGTTGCTGCAACGAATGGGTCACATCCAATATCACCGGATGACCGAACGACTGCATTTCCGGAATACCCCGGTAATCGACAATCAAGTCCTGATACCCGAAAGTAGTACCCCGTTCTGTCAACATCACCTGACTGTTTCCGGCTTCCACTACCTTATCGGCCGCAAAACGCATAGCCCCCGGTGAAAGGAACTGTCCTTTCTTGATATTCACGATCTTACCCGTCTTGGCGGCCGCCACCAACAAATCCGTTTGCCGGCACAAGAAAGCAGGTATCTGCAGTATGTCTACATATTCGGCAGCCATCGCAGCTTCTTCGGCGGCATGTATATCTGTAACCACAGGAACACCGAACGTCTCACGTACCTTGGCCAATACCTTCAAAGCCTTCTCGTCTCCTATCCCTGTAAACGAATCCAGGCGTGAGCGGTTAGCTTTCCGATACGACCCTTTAAACACATAAGGGATGTGTAGACGATCGGTTATCTCTACTATCCGTTCGGCAATCCGCAACGCCATCTCCTCGCCTTCAATCACGCAAGGACCTGCCAACAGGAAAAAATTCTCACTGTTCTTCAAATCAGCTATAGTCTGTATCATATCTGTTAATTAGGAATAATCAATGTGATTGCTTCGGGGGCGACAGTCACCTCTATCGGGAAATGGCGGTCCAACCAGAGACGTCCGTCCAGGCTGACCTCGGCATTCTGTGCCCGTAAAATCTTCACACAACGGGTACGGTACGGTTTCACCGTCTTATGGTTCAGAATCCGTCCTTGCTGAAGCATCCACAGACCGGAAACCAGTTGACGCAATTCCGGACGATAAATCACCGAAACATCAAGCCATCCGTTATACGGGACAGCGCTCGGGGTCAATCCATATCCTCTTGCACTACCGATAGCTACCGCCATGATTCTTCCCCGAATATGTTCATCGTTTACTTTCAGATGCATCCGATGTTGTTTACGTTCGAATGCCACCAAAAACAAGGAAGACAGATACGAAATGAGCGGAATACCCCAGAAACGTTTCGTCTCATTGGTAATCAGGACAATACGAGCTCCCAGGCCCATATATACGGCATTGAGGAAATAACGGACTTCATGCTTATCGCCATCAAAATAACTGAAGACTCCTACATCTACCTTCCGTAAACGACGATTGATAATGACATCTACCGCACCTTTATAATCATCGGAGTCCAGTCCCCAGAATTTGGCAAAATCATTGCCGATACCATTCGGGATAATGCCGAAAGCAATCTCACCCTTATCGGGTACATCCGAAGTCATGATTCCATTGACCGCATCGTTGATAGCTCCGTCACCTCCCACAATCACAATGGTCCTATATCCGTTGTTAGCCAATGTCCTGGCCAGTCTTTCTACAGACCCGAACCCTTCCGACTGGACATAATCAAACTGGACATTCCGGCTATCCATGTAATCACGAATAGCCACCCAGCGTTTCTGAGCTTTTTTGCTTCCGGCTTTGGGGTTATAGATGATTCCCCATCTGTTTGGTTCTACCGCCATAATCTAGTCATTAATGTAATGCGACTTAAGTTATCTGTTCAAAAGCTGTATGATTTCGGCCACCTTGTCTTCCATCGGGCGGGTAGCATCAATCCAATGAATCGTAAAGCCTCTGCGTTCCATCCCTCTGAACCATGTCATCTGCCGTTTGGCAAACTGATGGATAGCTATTTCCAGCTGACGGAACATTTCTTCATAGGTCATTGCACCTGTCACATACAAGGTCAGGTACTTATACTCCAATCCGTAATATATCAAATCCTCAGGTACAATGCCACTATCCAGCAACGCACGTACCTCGTCCACCATTCCCTCATCCAGACGCTGACGGAGCCTGCGCGAAATTTTCTCTCTACGCAATTCCCTGTCAATATCCACACCGATAATCAAGCTGTTCAGCTCGGGAAAGGAACGGGCATCGACCGGTTGCTGCAGGTAATATTCTTCGATTTCGATGGCACGGATAGCACGTTTTACCGTATCCACATCGGTGGAGTTATGCAATTGCTTGTAGGTAGACAGAATTTCCGTCAGTTCCGACAAGGATTTATCGCCCAACCGTTTTCTCAGCTCCGGATTCTCGGGGACCGGCAACAGCTTATATCCCTTCAGCACAGATTCCAGGTACATGCCTGTACCACCACACAGAATCGGGAGCATCCCCCGATTTCGGATAGAATCGTATGCTGCCAGAAAATCCCGTTGGAATTCGAACACATTATATTTATAACCGGGAGGTACAATATCAATCAGGTGATACGGAATACGGTGTCCGTCCACCACATAATCAGCCAGATCTTTTCCCGTTCCCAAGTCCATCCGACAATAGACCTGACGGCTGTCTCCACTGATAATTTCTGTCCGTAGCCGTGCAGCCAATGCCGCCGCCAGCGGTGTCTTACCCGATGCCGTAGGGCCCAGAATGGTTATAAGATCATAATTCATAAGTCAGCTTATTGTTTCTATCTACAAATATAGGCTTTTTTCTGCACACAGGCCGGACAAGTGAGCAAAATTATAAGAAAAGAAGCAAAAAAAGGGCAAGCCCGAAAGCCTGCCCTTTTCCATTCATATAGTTTCTAATACTGATTAGCAGTTTACAGAAGCCATGTGAGCGATCAGATCCAATACTTTGTTAGAGTAACCGATTTCGTTGTCATACCAAGAAACAACTTTAACGAAAGTATCAGTCAAAGCGATACCAGCTTTTGCATCGAAGATAGAAGTGTGAGTGTCACCCAAGAAGTCAGAAGAAACAACTGCATCTTCAGTGTAACCCAGGATACCCTTCAATTCGCCTTCAGAAGCTTCCTTCATTGCAGCGCAGATTTCAGCATATGTAGCCGGTTTAGCCAAGTTAACAGTCAAGTCAACTACAGATACGTCCAAAGTCGGAACACGCATAGACATACCAGTCAATTTACCGTTCAAAGCAGGGATAACTTTACCTACAGCCTTAGCAGCACCAGTAGATGACGGGATGATGTTACCAGAAGCAGCACGACCACCTCTCCAGTCTTTCATAGAAGGACCGTCAACAGTCTTCTGAGTAGCAGTAGTTGAGTGAACTGTAGTCATCAAACCATCTGTGATACCCCATTTGTCGTTCAAAACCTTAGCGATAGGAGCCAAACAGTTAGTAGTACAAGAAGCGTTAGAAACGAACTGAGTACCCTTAACGTAAGTCTTTTCGTTAACACCGCAAACGAACATCGGAGTGTCATCCTTAGAAGGAGCTGACATTACAACATATTTAGCACCAGCTTCGATGTGAGCCTGAGCTTTTTCCTTAGTCAAGAACAGACCAGTAGATTCTACTACGTATTCAGCACCTACTGCATCCCATGCCAATTCTTTCGGATCTTTGCATGCAGTTACACGGATTTCTTTACCGTTAACGATCAACTTGCTGTTTTCTACGTCAGCTTCGATAGTACCGTTGAATTTTCCGTGCATTGTATCGTATTTCAACATGTAAGCCAAGTAATCAACCGGGCACAAGTCGTTGATACCTACAATCTGAATATCACTTCTGTTCTGAGCAGCACGGAATACAAAACGGCCGATACGACCGAAGCCATTAATACCTACTTTAATCATTTTGTTTAAAATTTAAAGGTTTTATAATAAAATTTATAAACACTAGCAATTTTCATACCAAGGAATTATAGCTCATCGCTTTCCCTATCTTTCCTATTGCGATGCAAAAATAACTATTTCTTTTGAATTCCGCTCATTAAAAGTATTAAAATTAAGAAAAAAATCATCTGCGTCCAATCCTTTTTCTTTGTAAGTATGTTTTTACCTTGTAAATACACATGACATCGAAAAAAACATTACTTTTACCCTAGAAAAAACAAGAAAGAAAACAATGAAAAAGAGCAAATTCCTCCAGGACTTTAAAGCGTTTGCCATGAAAGGCAATGTAGTAGACATGGCAGTCGGTGTAATCATCGGCGGCGCATTCGGAAAAATCGTGAGTTCTGTCGTCAATGATATCATCATGCCACCATTGGGACTACTGATTGGTGGAGTCAACTTCAAGGACTTGAAACTCGTCCTGAAACCGGCTGTTGTAGAAAATGGAGAAGAGATAGCTGCCGTTACCTTAAACTACGGCAATTTCCTTCAGAATATATTCGACTTTCTGATCATCGCCTTTTCCATCTTCCTGTTCATCCGTGTCATGACCCGACTGATGAACAAGAAGAAAGAAGAGGCACAGGCTGCTCCTACGCCTCCGCCCGCACCTACCAAAGACCAGGTACTGCTGACGGAAATCCGTGACCTGCTGAAAAAGATGAACGAACAGAAATAAAGACTCATCCAACCGTATCGTGTATATTATATAAGGTATACACGATACACTCAACTGAATCACATGTGTATTTGACAAATCATAAAACCTTAATTCATGAAGCATCTGAACGTAAAATCGTGCTGCCTGATGGTCTGCTGCCTGTTGACCGTCACAACGGCAGAAGCTGAGAACATCCGGAAAAAAGTAAAGAATGCGCCCGGAATTGAAGTGACCTACCAATCCAGTTACAAGGGGAAAGTAGCTCCCGGACAGGTATTGATGAAAGTAATAGGAGACGAAGTGATTCTGACCTCCCTGAAACCGGAAGGAAAACCGGCTGAAGAGATTCGCGAACAGGACAAGGCTCCGGTAATCACTAATTACATCGACTACGAGGCCTGCAAATCGTATAAACGGGCCGAACTTCCTGACGGAAGAATCATTTCGGCGGCTACTCCATTTGAATACGGAAAGGGCTTCAAAGAAGTAGGAACCGACAAAGTGCTGGGATTGGACTGCAAGATTCTACAGACCATTATCAACTCGAACACCATCCAGGTATGGTACACCACCGACATTCCGTTCCGCGGAACCCCACAGGCCAATGTAGGCGTTCCTGACGGACTCGTGCTGAAAGTAGTCCGAAACGGTGACACCGTACAGGAAGCCATCAGCATCAATCCGGAAAAGGAAACGGGCACTTCCCTCCTGCCCACCTCTTGGGGAAATGTGATGGACAACGCCGATTACCAGTATACCCTCAATCAAAGCGGGGTAATCACCATTCCGGTATTCAACGAGCAGACCATCTGCTTCAACGGTGCCAAGCTCCCGGACCAACTGAATGACAATGAATGCTACAGTGCCGCCGGAGGAACCGTCATCCTGAAGAAGGTAAAGCTTCCTGAATATGTAGCGAACCGTACCGTATTCGTCGAAGTATCCCAATATTCCGATGGCGACGCTTACGACCGTACAGGTTCAGTCTTTCTGATACCGACCGACAAGAAACAATCGTTCCTCGACGCCTTGCGCAACCTGAACAGCGTTCCGTCCTTCCGTTCAGACAGCACAGACTATCACGGGCTGGTAGCAACCGAAACGTACGACACCCCGATAGAACTCATGCGGTTCTTCACCGGATTCGGTGTCCGCAGCTACAACCACAACAAAGTAATGGGTCAGGATTGGGTAGACTCTGTATTATACAAGAGTGAAGTAACCCCGCTTGTAGAGCATCTGCAAGGTGAAGCCTGGATTGGAGCCTATATCGGTAACTGGGATGCCAAAGGACACCGCCTGTCCCTGAAACTGAAATACTATCCGGACGATGAACATCGGATATACAAATCCATACCACTGTTCAATACCGTAAACTACATGGAACAGGCCGGACAGCCCTACCCCATCTTCATGCTGAAGGATTCCCTGAAAGCGACCTTCACCCTGAAAGAACCGGTAAAGGATGCCAAGCTCTACTATTTCACTACCGGACACGGTGGCTGGGGAAACGGTGACGAATTCAACCAGAAACCGAATACCATCTATCTGGACGGCCAGAAAGTGATTACCTTCATCCCGTGGCGTGACGATTGCGGCACTTACCGCAACTGGAATCCCTGCTCAGGCAACTTCTCAAACGGCCTGAGTTCTTCCGATTTAAGCCGCTCCAACTGGTGTCCGGGAACGGTCACCAATCCGGAATACATCTACTTGGGCGATTTGGAGGCAGGTACCCACACCATCACCGTTCAGATTCCTCAAGGAGCTCCTGAAGGAGGCAGTAACAGCTACTGGTGTATCTCCGGTACTTTGATTTATTGATTCGTCCTTCATCCAAGCAAAAGTCCCAGGCCTGCCAAAGAGACCTGGGATTTTTGTTTATTTACGCTTCCGCAGGACGAAGAAGCCAGAAGAAAAAACAAGCATTCTACAAACCACCAGTCCTAACCCACTACACATAATATCCGACCAGAGAGATGATGAACTTGCCATTTTGCGCGAGTATAGCATTGTGCCACAAGCATGGACGCCTTTTGCCGAAGGCATGAACAACATGTTTACCAATCGGTACTGACCGGTCTGTAACGGAAAAATTCCACTTTCAGTAAAACGGGTACATACCTCCGGTTTATCGTTACGGATATTTTGCCTGTTCCACACTACTTTTGTATAGAGAATAAAATCAGAAGATTATAGACCGAAGAAATTTTCTAAAACAAGCGACCGGCTACGCGCTGGCGATAGCCGGAACAATGACGGGCATAGGACAGGTCCTTGCCTCTACAATGCCTGAGCACCGGGTAGACCCGAACGTACCGATGGAAGGTGTGGCAGGCGTAGTAAAAGGCCTGATGCAAGAAGGGAAAGTATTACATTGGGGATTATCAGAGGCAAGTGCCGGTTCCATCTGCCGGGCACACTCCGTATGTCCGCTTTCGGCAGTGCAGAGCGAATATGCCATCTGGTGGCGTGAGCCGGAAACCAAGATATTCCCCACGCTTCAGGAACTGGGCATCGGCTTTGTGCCTTATTGCCCACTGGGGCGTGCATTCCTTACCGGAACCATCGACGAAAGCAGCCGATTTCCAAAGGGCGACCGCCCTTACAACCTGCCGCAGTTCCAACCAGAAGCGTTGAAGCACAATATGCCACTGGTCTATCTCGTAAAGAAATGGGCAAAACGCAAAGGCGTGACTCCGGCACAGTTCGCCCTGATATGGATGCTCTCGCGCAAGCCGTGGATTGCTCCGATACCCGGAACAACCAATCCCGACCACCTGGATGACTTTCTCGGCGCGGCCTCCGTACGGCTGACTCCCTAATCTGACGCATCAGAAAAACAAGGATATCGTGTTCCTCGTCGGTCATGTGCAGAGCCTCGTTCACGCGGTAATCGAAAAAAGAATAATCCTTGATGTGCTTTTCAAGAGGGAATCCATGCAGCAGGTCACCAACCCAATGATATGGACTATCTTCTTTTCAGAATCAGGAGTACTTGCATCAGCAAATGGTCATCAGTTACGAAAATACGGATTCTCCCTTTTCAAACATTTGTATGCCAGTGTTTTTTCCGGTCCGTCCGTTCATTTCGAGTCATTCGTCCGTTCGTTTTAAGTCAAATGTCCGTTCGTTTTGAATCAAACGTCCGTTCGTTTTAAGTCAAACGTCCGTTCGTTTCGAGTCATTCGTCCGTTCGTTTTAAGCAGGCATTCTACGATGCTACAGGCATTAGCTCTATACATATAACAATAGCGGTTGTTACTATCAGCCCGATAGTAGCAGCCGCTATTGTTTTATTGTACCTATATGCAGCAGTTGCATCAGCTACCGGATGCATCCAGCCAGGCCAATGCAGCAGCTCCCAAGATAGCCGCCTCCGCATCTTTTAAAGCCGAGACCAGAATCCGAGCCGTTCCTCTATAATTTTCGAATACCTCTTTATCATAAGTCTCTTTCAGCGGATTCATCAGCAAGTCGCCGGCTTTTGTCAACCCGCCAAACAGAATAAAGGCCTCCGGGTCTGAGAACGTGGCAAAATTGGCCAGACTTTCGCCCAACAATTTCCCGGTAAACCGGAAAACCTCGTTGGCTATCCGGTCACCCTTGACAGCTGCCTCATAAACATCTTTCGAAGTTATTTCATCGACAGCCATCGACCTGAGTAAACTGGGAGCATCATCTTTCTCCAGGAACTCAACAGCCGTACGGGCCACGCCAGTAGCCGAACAATATGCCTCCAGACATCCCTTTCTACCACACGGACACGCTCTTCCATTCTCCGGACGGATTGTTGAATGACCGAGTTCACCGGCAAAACTATTCTTACCATAGACCAGTTTGCCGTTCACTACAATACCACTACCGACTCCGGTCCCCAGGGTTATCATCATGAAATCCTTCATACCTTTGGCAGCCCCGAACAACATTTCGCCCAAAGCGGCCGCTTTGGCATCGTTCGTTATCCTGACCGGCAGATGCATCTTCTGCTCCAGCAAATCGGTCAACGGGACAACCCCTTTCCACGGAAGATTCGTCGCGTTCTCAATGGTCCGCTTCCAATAGTTGACATCGGGAGCCCCTATACCGAAAGCATGGATTTCATGTTCACAACCGTAAGTCGAAATCAGTTTTTCGGCTTCCGAGGCACAGGTAGAGACATAATCTTCCAGAACCGGGTATGCCTGCGTCTTGAACGAAGAAGTTGCAAGTACCTTTCCCTCCCGGTCGACGATACCCAATACAGAATTTGTTCCGCCAAGGTCTAAAGCCAATACATATTTCTTGCTCATAATGCAGATTTTAAGATATCCGGATGTTCCTTGTAGATTTTCACTATCAGTTCACCGAACAGCGTATTCGTCCAGGCGAACCACGAACGGGTAAATTTAGTCGGGTCATCCACATGGAAGGATTCATGCATGAAACCTGTATCCGCATCGGTATTCTTCAGCAACGTAACGCACTGCCTGATTTCCTCCTTGTCGGTCGATGTAAGAGCCTTCATGATGATGCTCATCGGCCAGGCATAATCCAGCCCTACATGAGGTCCTCCTACCCCTTCGCCGGCTTTTCCCTTGAAGAAATACGGGTTATTGTCGCTCCAGATGAATTTCCGGGTATTCAGGTACAACGGGTCGTCCTGTGAACAATAGCCCAGATAAGGCGCTCCCAACAGACTGGGGACATTGGCATCGTCCATACAGAGGCTGTTACCGTAACCATCCACCTCGAATGCATAAATCCTTCCGGCTACCGGATGATTTACCACACCATATTTCTTGATAGCCTCATCCACCTCGTCTGCCAGTTGCAGGCACTCCTGCGCAAACTCCTTGTTCCCATAAACCTTGGTTTCGATTTCGGCCAATTGTCTGAGCGAAACAACCGCAAACATGTTCGAAGGTATCAAGAATCCGTACTGGGTAGCATCATCCGAAGGACGGAAAGCTGAATAAATCAGTCCTACCGGCTTTACCGGTGCTCCGAATCCGCCGTTAATCTGTGAATCCGTCGGCCGGTCACAATCCCTGGTAAAGCTGTAAGGACCCAATCCATCTTTCCGCTGTTGTTCCTTGAAGGTCTGTACCACCAGTTTCATGGCATCGTGCCATACAGCATCGAAGACGGAGCTGTCACCCGTAATCAGCCAATAATGATAGGCCACACGGATGGGATAACACAACGAGTCGATTTCCCATTTCCGTTCATGCAGTTCCTTCACCATGTGCTGTGTATTGTCGGTTTCCCAATAACTCCCCAAAGGTCCGTCATTGAAAGCATTGGCATACGGGTCAATCAGAATACACTGGGCCTGCCTGTTAATCAGGCCGATAACCAGATTCTGAAGATTCTTGTCCTCTTTCAGCAATTGCAGATAAGGCCATACCTGGGCCGAAGAATCCCGCAGCCACATGGCATGGATATCGCCGGTAATGACAAACGTGTCCGGTTTATCCCCCTTCATACGAAACTCCACCGTCGTATCCAACGTATTCGGGAAACAATTTTCAAACATCCACCTCAGCTTGGGGTCACTGATGGCATCCCTTACTTCTACAATCATTTTCTCTACAGCTTCTGAGCTGAAGTTACGCTTTGCTATTTCGGGACGTTTGGACTCATAAGAAGTCTGTGCATAGGTCTCCGTATATCCCGAACATGCCAGCAACAGAGCCATTGCCGAAACGCCTAAAAACTTATTGCTTATCATCGTTCACCCTTTCCTTTAAAAATTATTCTTTCCTTCCTTGACCTGTACCGTCATCTCCTTATCTCCATAAAGGATGGTCAGTTCAAAAGGTACATTCGATTCTACGGTCACTTGCGGTTTGTCTGATGCGGAACGTCTGCTCTTCGCCCTGAAGGAAACCAACCCGTCCGGTCCGAAAGGATACCTGTCAATTCCGTTCTCTTCGGTCAGATTCATGTCCCATACCACCTTACCTTCTGTATAATCGCCTCTGATACCGATGATGTATTCTATCAGTTCAGCAATAGGCGCAAGTCCGGTCCAACCGATAAACTCCTTACGGGCCATAAATCCCGGTTCGGCCGATTCCGGAGCATAATACTCCCAGAAAGTACCCGTCTTCTTATAAACCTGAAAGACCTGGTCATAATGACTCAAAGCTATCTTCCGGGCCAGTTCACGATAGCCATTCTTCACCAGTCCGGTCATGACCATGTAATTGGTTCCGGGCCAGATGCCTCCCTGCCAATATCGACCGTTAGCTTTGTAGCGTGGATTATCAGCCGACAAAGAAGGTATCATGAAAGGACGTTTGAAAGTCTCCGGATTCTCCAGCTGACCTATCATCCGTTTCATCTGTTCCTCATTCAGGACATCCGAGAAAAGTGCCCAATAGGCTCCGATGCCTTTAGTCTTACTCAATGAGCCGTCCGCATACTGGTCATACAGAAAGCCGGTCTTTTCATCCCACAAATTCTCGCTGATGTATTTCTTGAGAACCTGTATTTCATCTTCCAATTCTTCTATCTCCTGCCATCTTTCCAGATAGAATCCCATTTCAAGCAGCAGGTTCGCCGTGAACAGCTGTTGGAGGTTGGTATCCAACCAAATCATGTGACCATGGCTGTAGATCGGATTGTATTTGGATTCTACCCGAGGCATATTATCCATACCAGTTCCCCAGCCGCTGGACCAATATGTTCCGTTTCTCCAGGTTCTGTTCAACCGAAGCCACTTATAATAAGCACAAAGAACCGGGAAAATCTTATGCAACCGTTCCACATCACCAAACTGGTGATAATAGACCATTTCACACCAAGGAATCAGGTTCGGACCAGTACTCACGGGGTCATACCGTTCAAAACAGTCGGCACCATCGGCCTTAATCTCCCGACAGATAAAGCCATCCGGATGTTGTTTGGCGTAGAAATTATCCAACGTATTCTGGAACGGGAAGAAACGGGCTCCATATCTGGCAAACATCAGAATGAACGATGAATCCCACATGAAGATGTTACCGTTGTAAGCCGTATCAATATAAGGAGCGACGAAACCAGAGCCCGGCAACGGATTCTTGATATTGCCAACCGCTATTTCCCATGCCCTCCAGTACATATCGATTTCGTCCTGATGGCCGTCCCAAACCGGTAAAGGCAGAATATTCCTGGCCTCTTCAAAAGTCCCGGGATTCATGTATTTAGGTTTCGCTATACGATAATTATTCTCAGCCACAAGAGGTTCCTTTACATAAGTATCCTTGTATGGCAAATGATAGATACTGTCATTGCCGCATCCTTGAGAGAAAACATAACTGCTACCTCCCAACAACAATCCCAAAGTTAAACATACAATACGTTTCATGCCGGTCTCTCCCCATTAAAGGTTAAGCAAAGATTTGATTTTATGGAAAATGTCCGTATTCTCATAGATACCGGTAAACAGTTCCGCACCCGGGCCGAAAGCATATACAGGAACCATCACACCCGAATGTCCGGTAGTAGAGAATTTACATTTGATTTCCCCTTTATCCTTATCGCCATCGATAAGTGTAAGTCCACCTGTTTCATGGTCGGCAGTAACAACGACAAGGGTCTCACCGTCCTTGGCAGCCCACTCCAGAATCTTACCTACGGTACGGTCGAAGTCATGAGTTTCCTGCATCAGGAGGTCCAAATCATTGAAATGTCCGTAATCATCCAACTGCGAACCTTCTATCATCATGAAGAAACCGTTCGGATTCTGGTTCAACAGCTCGATACCTTTCAAAGACGACTGAGCCAGACGGTCTCCTCTTTCAGCCGGCAACGGGGTATCTACCGAATCGGTCACCGCAAAGATTTTTCCAGACTTGAGATTCTTGCACTCCTCCCAACTACGGGCTACCTGATAACCTTTCTGTTCCAGTTCCTTGAAAATATTACGTCCGTCTTTTCTGTTCTCAAACTTCTTGGCTCCACCTCCCACTACATAATCAGCTTCACAATTCACATAATCGGCAATGATTTCATCTTCATTGTCACGGTCAACATTATGGCAACAGAAATCGGCCGGAGTCGCATCCCACAAACGGCAGGTTACCGCCACACCGGCAGACATGCCTTTCTGTTTAGCCAGTTTGATCAAAGAAGGCTGAGGATTCCCGTTCACATCGACTCCAACTGAGTGATAATTGGTCTTCTGCCCAATCGCCATGGCCGTTCCTCCTGCCCCGGAATCAGTCACCAGTTTATTGGCGCAATAGGTCTTAGACAAACCGGTTACTTCACAATTTTCCAGATATAATTTCCCCCGATTGGCTGTCCATGCCGAATATACATGCATCAGACTCATTCCGTCTCCAATCATCAGAATCACGTTCTTCACCTTAGTACCTGTCGGTGGAACAATCTTTTCTACCGGATAAGGATTCTCCATGACATAAGTCTGCACTTTGTCTGTTCTACTGTTCTGCGCAACTCCATTTCCTACAATTGCCACTGACATGATGCAAGTGACAATCCATTTATTGATTCTCAAATTCATAGTTTGACGTATTTAATAATATAAATTATTTCATTCATTTTATAAAAAGGACATCAGCCGGAATAGTCTCCATCTGCCGGGCATCAGGAGTCATCCATTCCCAGCCTAATTCTTCGCCCTCATAATCTTCAAAATACAGCAATCTGTAAGCATGCAACCCTTTTTTCAGGGCTATCTTACCTGAAGCGCTGATGGCAGCATGCGAACCGTCGTTATCCACAACCTTTGTATCGCCGATGTAGAGAACACTACCGTCATCCGATTTCGTCGCAAAAGTATATACGCCGTCTTCGGGGACATTGATTAAACCTTCAAAGATGTAGCCGAAATGGTCTGCTTGTGGGGCTTCCTTAATAGAAGGCTCTTTCATAATCCCCTTGCCGACCGGTCTGCTTTTTTTCAAGTCATTGACGGTCTGATAATATCCCTCAAAATAGGTATAAGATGTTCCATTTTCAGAAGCGGTCTTTGTCAGCGCTGGCTCCAATACGGCTTTGGTAGCTTCAATCGTAAAAATCCGACTAGGAACATAACCAGCCTTAAACGCTCTGGCCTTGATGGTAGTGGTCTTGTCGATGGACAAAGTTCCTTTATACAGCTGTGAATTTTCTGTCGGCTCACTTCCATCCAACGTATAATAAATGCGGGCCCCTGTTGTGGCAGAACCTAAATTCACGTCTACATGTTCCATGAACAGGTTCAGGTCTCTGTCTACGTATGGCATAGCCACTACAGATTCTTTGGTATACGAATACGGGAAAGCATCCACTCCCGTTCCTCTCTTGAGGTTAGGCTTATCAGTCAGAACAAACTCCAGTACACCACCCTCCATCAGCTGATTGTAGGTCACGTAATTTTTATCGATTACCTGCCCGTTCAGTCTGACTTCATCAACATAAACCTTCTTCAAACTGCCTTCAGCTTTAATCAGAAGTTGCTTACCGTTGGCCAACAAAAGCTTCACTTCATCAAACAATGGAGTCGTAAGTACAAATTCGTTGCTGCCCGGACATACCGGATAAAAGCCCATGGCCGACAAGATATACCAGGCAGACATCTGTCCACAATCTTCGTTACCGATAATACCCTCCGGAGTCGGAGCATACATTTCATCCAGCAGTCTCCGGGTCATGGCCTGTGTCAGCCACGGTTTTCCGATGTAGTTATATAAATAAGCCATGTGATGACTGGGCTCATTACCGTGCGCATACTGTCCAATCAGTCCTGTAATGTCCGACAGCTCACCATCCATTTCTGAACTTACGACAAACAAGGAGTCCAGACTGGCTCCGAAGGCTTCCACCCCACCGAACTGCTGAATCATCCCGTTGATATCATGAGGCACAAAGAACCTGTATTGCCAGGCAGTCGCCTCCGTATAGTCCCGACCCACTTCATAGGGATTGAAATGCTCCATCCAGTTTCCATCCATGCGTTTTCCCCTGAAAAATTTGGTCAGTCCGTCGAATACATTGATGTAATTCTGGGAACGGGCGATATAAGTTTCATAAATCTCTTTCTTTCCCATTGCCTTAGCCATTTGGGCAATGCACCAATCATCGTACGCAAATTCCAGCAGACAAGATACAGATTCCTTCTTGATATTGGCCGGTATGAATCCGTACTTGATGTAATAATCTGCTCCCTTCTTATTAATTTCCGATGATTTCACCATGGCAGCCAATGCCTTTTCCGCATCGAATCCTCTGATTCCTTTCAAATAAGCATCGGCTATGATAGAAGCAGAATGATAACCAATCATCGTATTGGTCTCACCGGCCGAAAGCGGCCATAATGGTAATTCTCCCGAAGCATCATACATCCTGATAAACGAATTCACCATGTCATTCACCAACACCGTATCCGTAAGCGTCATCAATGGATGCCACCCCCGAAACGTATCCCAGGTAGAGAAAGTAGAAAACATCTTCCTGCCTTCTGCCACCTTTCCGATTGTCATATCATGGCGCCTGTACTCACCATTGACATCATTCACCTGATTCGGTACTACCATTGCATGATACCAGGCCGTATAGAAATTCTTCCGCTGTTCCTCGGTTCCACCTTTTACCTCAACTACAGCCAAAGCCTTCTTCCAGGTATTTTCGGCGTTACTCCTTACTGTTTCAAAGTCGAACGCTGGAATTTCCTTTTCCAGGTTCTCCCTGGCATTTGCTTCACTCACAATCGAAATGCCGACCTTCGCCAAAACAGTTTTCTTTTCCCCGAACGAAGCAACAGCCAACAGATGAGTTCCTGCAACAGAATCATTCTGACTGACCGGTTCCCCCTCTTTTATCAATTGAAGTTGCTGGATAGGTTCCGAAAATCTGACCGTAAAGAATACATATTGATTATCCACCCATCCACGGGTTCTCCGCATACCTGAAATTTCATTCCCACCGGTTCTCTTGATTTGCGCTTCGTATATGAATTCATTATCCAGCAAATGAGCCAAATCGACGATGACAGATGACTGATTCCCCGAATGGAACGTATACCGATGTATACCCGCATGGGCAGTAGCCGACAGTTCGGCCTTTATATCTTCATCCTCCAGGTATACCGCATAATATCCAGGCCTTGCCGTTTCATTCTGATGCGAAAACACAGCCGGTGAATAAACAGGTTGACTCTTATCTCCTAGCGCGACAGGACGGCTCGTAGGCCGAAGTAAAACATCGCCCAAATCAATGCATCCGGTACCGCTCAAATGTGTATGAGAAAATCCGAACAAGGTAGAATCGGAATAATGATATCCGGAACAAGCATCCCAGTTTCCCTTTCTGGTGTCCGGACTTAGCTGTACAGAGCCAAACGGAAGTGTTGCTCCAGGGTAAGTATGCCCGTGAAACCCTGTCCCGACAAACGGGTCTGCATAATCTATAGCAGTAGTCTTATTGCCAGCCACTGTACATGCGCTCAATACACATAAACAGGCAGCAAGAAATACAGGTGTCTTCATAATAAAAAGATAGTGTAAGATGATTTTAAAGCACGCTATATTAAAAAAATGTCATTCCCAATTCCTGGATATTTCTAGAAACACCCTGAATTAGGAATGACAAATATAAGAATTTATGAAGGAACATGAACTATCAATAGCCCTTATTTTGTTTCAGCTTACCGTTTGATTTCGTAATCTGGTTAGACGGATAAGGGAATACCATCATGTAATCTTCGTAAGTTTTCTTTTCCTTATAATCTTCATAATCACCGATAGTGAAAGTAGATTCAGGATTAGAACGGTCCTCATAAATACGTACACGCGGATGAGCATTCAACTCTTTAGCTGCAAGTTCCTTGATTTCCGCATTGCTGGAACGATGCCAGCGCTTCAAATCGAACAGATGGTCCGTATACTCAAAGGCCAATTCACAACGACGTTCATGATACAGGTCCTTCATGGTAGGAGTTCCTTCCAACGGCTGCAGATTGGAACGGACACGGATTCTGTTCAAATCAGCTTTAGCTAATTCCGGCTTACCTGTCATCAGATAGGCTTCGGCCCGGAACAGCAACATTTCCGCAAAACGAATCAACGGGAAATTGATACGTGCCGTAGGCCAGTCACCGTTTGTATTGACATAACCTTCATTGGTAGCATCTTTATGCTTGAACGGGTCCATGTATTTATTAATCTGGAAACCTGCTTCCAAATCTGAGACAGAAAAGAAGCGACGTTTTTCACCGAAGAATTCAAACTCCTGATTGTATTCCAGAATGGAACGTACCAGACGGTCGTTACCGGCTCCATCTTTGGCCATCTCTTCATAGATGTCATAAGACGGTTTGAGCTGTCCCCAACCGTTATAGATACCCCAACCTTTGTTTTCGAGAACAATACCCGGGAACTCTACACCACCTCCGGTAGAACCTCCGGTAGAAGGAATGGACCAGATATATTCGGCGTTCCAGAAATCAGCAAAATCAGAAGAGAAGATTTCGGCAAAAGTCGGAGCCAAATCACGTCCATACGTATTCTCCAGCTCATTCACCATGGCAATGACATCATTCCATTTACCTTCATCCCAGGTAGCCCAATATGCATAGACTTTCGCCTTATAGGCTACAGCTGCAGCTTGGTGCGCTCTACCTTTATCATCATCCGAATACTCTTCGAATTTAGGGAGGTATGAGATAGCCTGATCCATATCGTCAATGATAGCCTGATAGTTATCGGTTACAGAAGCCAACTGTGGAGGTATTGAATTGTCATAATCTCCTTCAAAGTCTTCATATCGCACAAATGGAACTCCTTGTTCGTCTGTTCCATAACGATAAGCTATCCAGAAATGAGCCATACCTCTCATAAAATATGCTTCTCCCAAGCTTCTGGTTTCCACATCGGTCAGCTGAGTCGTTTTCTTCTTGTTCAACAACTGCTTGATAATCCAGTTGGAACGCGACATGTTCTGATAGAACATATTGAACGTATCGCTAATCGGACTTTCATCACCGGTATAGGCGAAAGTGGCCAATGTATTGTATCCTCTGGTACGTCCCCAAACGATGTCACAGGCAGCACCCTGTTCCCAGAATAATTCACGTCCGAATCCGGTCTCCTGATGTATAGGAGCATAAAGACCGTCGATGGCATCGATTGCCTGCTGGTCATTGGTAAAATAAGCATTGGTAGTAGGATTTCCCTCAGACTGTACATCCAGGAAATCACTGCACGAACTGAGAACAAGTCCGGATAATGCGATTATTGATATATATTTTTTCATATTCATCTACTGTTATTGTTTTAATAAGTCAATTTAAATCCTACAGACAACACTCTGGATACCGGATATTTCATGGCATCGTATCCACCACATTCCGGGTCAATTCCGGAGTAACTGGTTATCGTAAACAGATTTTCACCGCTGAAATATACAGACATCCGGCTATTTCTTTCCTTCAAGTGTGAAATCTTACGCAAGATATCCGTCAAGTCGTATGAAACTGTAAGATTCTTGAGACGGAGGTATGAAGCGTCTTCCAGATACCAGTCTGACGGTGTACTGAAGTTACCGTTCGGGTCATTCTTCGACAATCGAGGGATATCGGAAGAAGTATTTGTCAGGCTCCATGCATTCAGAATTTCACTATCACGGTTGAAGTTTCCTTCCACATCACTCAGAGTCATGTATTTCGCTACGTTCAGAGCCTGCGCGCCACCTACTCCCTGGAACATGGCACTGACAGAAAGTTTCTTGTAAGTAAAACCACCTGTCAAGGCAAAGGTAGTCTTAGGAGTCGCACTTCCACAATACTGACGGTCCAGATCATCAATGGTCCCATCACCGTTGAAGTCAACAAACTTCAGGTCGCCGGCTTTAGCCTCAGGCTGTATACGGTTACCGTTCTTATCAACATAAGCTGCAGCTTCTGCATCGCTTTGGAAAATACCATCGGTTCTGATCAAGTAATAAGAATTCAAAGGTTCACCCTCTGCTGTCTGGTACATATAAGGCAAGTTACGGAAACTACCGTCACCGGTCCATACTCCCGGATTACCGTCTTCATCTTTTACACCGATGTCAGACACCCAGTTCTTCAGGTAAGAAAAGTTTGCCGACAAGAAATAAGAGAAATTCTTGTTTACCTGGTCATTCCAGCTCACTTGCGCTTCAAAACCACGGTTTCTTACTTCACCTTGATTCACAAGCATCGCATCTACACCGATGGTACTCGGCCAGTCCATGGTCTGTGTCTGAATCAGGTTGAATGTACGTTTGTCGAAATAGTCCAATTGGATAGACAAGCGTTCTTTGAACATTTCGATATCCAAACCTATATCGGTCTGTTCGGACGTTTCCCAGGTCAGATTCGGATTCACGGCAGTCTGGTAATATACAAAGTTATTCCAAAGTTTATTGGACATTACGCCATACTGTGCCTGTTCTGTCCAGAACGTAGTACCCAGCAACGGTGAGCTGTAGTTATAGTTGATAGATCCCAGATTACCTACACGTCCCCATGATGCACGGATTTTCAGCAAGCTGATCAAATCACTCTTGTGGAAGAATTTTTCATTAGAAATTTTCCATGCGGCTGTAGCAGCAGGGAAATCACCGTAATTATTTGCCTTCGGCAGACGTCCGGCATAATCCCGTCTCCAAGATGCTGTAACAAAATAACGGTCATCGTATGAGTAGGCAGCACGGGCTATCAATGACACATTCGCATCAGGACCGGTCATGTAATCGGTAGCAGAAAGAGAACCGGCATAAGCCAAGTATTGCAGATAGGCACTTTCATCCTGGAAGTCTTTACCTACCACTTCAAATCCTCTGGTCGCCAGATGGTCGGCAGTCGTAGAGAACAATCCACCGATGGTATGTTTTCCAAAGGTATTATCATAAGTCAACGTATTTTCAGTTTTCCAACTGTCACTTCGATAAGCGCTCTCTGTAAGTGAATTGGACAAATCAGGTTTACCTACTTCATCACGGATAGGGCTGAAAAGCTTGTAATTGTTGTTCTTCAGGTTGTAAGTAAAACGGCTGATGAATTTAAGGCCAGGAATGACATTAGCAATTTCCAGACTGCTGGTTGACCAGATATCACTGGTCCGGTTGAAAATGTTATTTGCCTCCAGGGTACGCACCGGATTTACGGCATCACCATGAATATCCGCGAAATTTGACCCATATTGTGCTATGTACGCCGGATCTTCAGTTGTTGTACCTCCGTAGGTACCGTCTAACGGATTGTATACCGTAGCACTGGCCGGCATATAAATAGCCGAAAGAATGGCTCCAGTATAAGCACTTTCTGTATCGCTGGTCTGACTTTCTGTATTCTTCCATACAAAATCCTCACTGACAGTCACCCATTTATTCAGTTTGAATTTACCGTTATAACGCAGAGACAGATTTTTATTGAAAGTATTGATAAGGGTACCTTCATCATTATCGTATGCAAAGGAAACTCTGTTCGAGAAATTCTCTGTACCGACATTGAATGCCACATTGTGTCTTTGATACAAGGCTGTACGGAAAATCTCATCCATCCAGTCGGTACGGGTAGTGGCAATCCAAGGGTTCTTGGTTACATCCCATCCCTGTGGAAGTGTAAAACCGGCGTTCGCATACGAAAGTTTACGCATTTCTATCTCCTGTTCAGCATTCAAAGGTACCGGAAGATTGGTAGCCTGACGTATACCGAAGGTTGCATCATAACTTACAGACGGAGCACCCTCCTTCGCTTTCTTGGTAGTAACCAGAATAACACCACCGGCACCAGACTGAGCTCCATAAATAGCTGCCGAAGCCGCATCTTTCAATACGGTAATTGATTCAATATCGTTCATGGAAGCGATAGGAGCACCGGGCACCCCATCAACTACCCACAATACATTATCGCCATTCTGAGAACCTTGGCCACGGATAACAATAGAAGGAGCTGAAGTCGGATCACCACCATTTGCCTGAACCGTTACACCGGCCAATTGACCTTGCAACATACTTTCTGTTGAGCTGACCGGACGTGTCGTCAGTTCTTCCGTATTACTCAATACACCTACAGAAGCAGACAAGTCTTGTTTACGGGCATTCGCACCGTATCCCAGTACAACAACTTCATCCAATACTTCGGTATCCTCTTCCAGTACAACAGTCAAATCTGTTCCTGATGGAGTAATCTCCTGGCTTGTATAGCCGATATACGATACAACCAACTTTTCATTCTTAGCTACATCAATGGAAAACTCTCCGTCGATATTGGTAATTGTACCGCGTGTCGTGCCCTTTACAACAATAGATGCACCGATAACAGCATCTCCGTTTTTGTCTATGACCCGACCACGAATGGTCTTGTTCTGTGCAATCGAATAGTTCGAGCTTAAACCAACAGAATTTTCTCCTGCAGTAGCTGATAAGGAAAGGCATACAGATGCAAGTCCTAGTAAACTCACAAATCTTTTCTTCATCTTATGTATATTAAAATGTTAGCATTGACTTAACAAATATTCAGGACCGTAAATGATCCTTGCAAATTTAAAAAATGCTTTCAGAAATCAGATATCTTTAAAAGAACAAATCCTATCATAATAGCTTGTTTTATGGTAAAAACGATGGATTAAGCGCCATCTTATTACAACAGTATTTCAAGAACCCTCTACTTTCAAATTGTATCAATCTTATTTGAAGTTCGACCCAATCAGTCTTTTCACCAACTCCTGTCCGTCAGAAGTACCGGCAAAATCAATCAAAACGATACCAAAGCCTTTATAGAGTCCCTGAATTTCATGAGCTAGTCCTGGATTAACTTTATCGGAAAAATCTTTAGGACCATCTTTCGGAAAGGCCGTAGCACTGGCAAAACTGATGAACCATTTATTCGAATTCTCTTCCTCATGCATGGCTGCCATCATATTCTTGAGCGTTGTCGCCATCTTATAGGGTGCTTTTCCTGCATACCTGTGCTGATACTCATCCTGTAAAGAGACAAGAGCCTCTTTACCGTTACTGCCACGGATAGTCATGTCACACGTTACATTGTCTTCCCAGCCATAACAATATACGCCCGGATAATTTTCCATCACCTCATCCCGATGCACAAAGAAAATTCTGCCCCGACATTCATCAAGTGTGATATCGGCACGGAACTTATCCACAAAATACCGCTGATAGGCCTCGTTGGAAATAGATTCGGACAATAACCTTTTATATTCCTCCTTACTTCCACCTTCACACTTTACAGAAACGACCAAGGTCTCAGACGGATGTTTTTTCAAGAAATCAAGAAACAACTGCAATACATCCTTCTCCCAGGTGATGTTCTGACGGGCCGTTCCATGGTATACACGAAGCTCGTCATCCTCGGCCTTCAAACGTATATCAAATCCTCTGATACCGATGTTAAGCTGTTCCTCCAAAGAAACATCCTGTGTCTGAAGCAGCTTACCGCCTTCCAAAGCTCCACTATCGTGTGTAGCCGGAATAGACAGCTTGCACATTCTCTTTTTACCGTCTATCCGTTTCATCCATTCTCCAACTGTATTTTCCGGAGTGATATAAGGAGCTATCACCTCGAAGTTTCCTTCGCCATCCGTCCACCGACAAGTAGCCACGGCAAAAGTATTTCCTTTAAGACGTGCCACCGCAAACGAACCGTTACCGTCTTCATCCGGCCAGGCATTATTTACTTGGAATATGGTATAACCTCTATAAGATTCTATGGAAGGAACATGTGTATGCCCCACAAAGAAACCTACCACGTTATATTGATCCAACAGATCGAACAAAGCTTCTCGCTTATCTTTCGGCCACCATTTGATGGCCCATTTATCAAACCCATAATGTTGGATATAGACTACCGGGGTACCTCCTGCGGCATAGAGCCTCAAATCATTTTCAAGCCACTCCAGGCTGTTACCCTTGCAATAATGGTCGTCACCGGCATACGTATGCATCTGTACAAAATGTACATCCTCTATATTCCATGAATAAGCTCTGCTCTCCGGGTCAACACTCAGGATTTCCCCCTTCGCCAATTTGGCCTGCAGGACTGAATCCATATAAGCAAGGTTCATTTTGCGTCCTGCCAGATTATCGGCAGGTTTCTTCGAAACAGGGTCAATGTCATGGTTTCCGAATCCGGGGAATACCGGATATTTTATTTTCTTGTCATCCTCCCCGTTTGCCTGGTGGTATCTTTCTTTATAAAGGGAATGGGTCTCATCAAGTGCTTTATCAAAAATATCACCTGCAATAGCCACGCAATCCAATCGTTTCAAAGTATCTCCCTGAAAGCAAGGTGTACCATTTGGCCAGACAAAGTTATTCTCCAGGTTATTCAAGGCACGTACATGATAATACTGATCGGATTCCGGCAATAAATCGAAGTGCAAATCGGCCACAACCGCAAAAGTGATATCCCTCTCCGGACGTGCCTTGCTATTGAGTTTATCAATGATTCTGCCATCCTGAAGACGTATATAACTGGTAAATTCTTTTCTTCCTTCATACAGAGTAATGACACGTGCTCCAGGCTGAAGGTCGATGTATGTAGTCTTGCCTCCAGAAAAACGCCCATATCCCAGCGTTATGCCTTTATAGGAAGCAACATAATCATTGTCATGGTCATGACCGGTAAATACACCCATCACATCTCCTTGTTCCAACATCGCTCCGAACATTCCGCTATTGATGTCAGCAGGACATTCTCTTTCGAGTCTGATACCGGAAAAAGCTCCTTCCCGCTGATTGAACGCCTCAGTATATTCTACAAGGGGAATATGAAAAAAAGCCAAAGCGGGTATTGGTTCTCCCCCGTTTTGGGCTTTGTACCGATTACTCTGGTCCCGATACCAAGCAATCTGGTCATAATTAATCCAGGCATATCCCCCTACTTGGCTCAACAAAGAATTGGAATGTGAATCCAGGCAATAGATAAGAGCTTCTGTAGAAATCCCCTGCTTATCTTTTACTTCAAGTATCCTATCAGAAAGTTCACCTTTATCGTTAACCTCATTGAGGCAGTTGGTTGCCGAAGTAATAAGACGGGTTATTTCCTGATACGACAAATCCTGCTCCGTATCATGGTTTCCATTCATGAGAATATATGGGATTTCCGTTTCGTCCAAAACCGACAAGACTCTTTTCCAACCTTCGGCTGCAGGTTCTCCGGTCACTACGTCACCCGTCAGGACAAGGACATCAGGTTTTTCTGCCGCTACAGTTTTCCTTATCACATCGATAGCTACATCCGATTCCGTTTTCATCGGACAGAAATGCGTATCGGTAAATTGTACTATTTTAAAGGTTCCATTGTCTCGAAAATGCAACTCTTGTGCATTTGCTACCAGGACGATACAGAGCGCCATCCATGTTGCCCATAAGTTTCTCATAAATCAATCGTTTTGTTAGATAAGAAATAAATTCAAGGTTAAACGTACGATTAGTTTTTAATATATAGAAACAAATATAATATATTTTTTAATAACAAATTCACCAAAACCCAATTTTTTAAAAAGAAAAAAAGAGCTTGTAACGGAGATGTAACAATATCAGGCACAAAACAGCCGCATTTTCCAACTCAAAGCCATACAGTCAGACAGCAGAATAAAGAAACATTACAGCAAGCATTACATTTTCTACTCATAAGGAGAACAAGGAATTTCAGTTATGCTTACCTTTGCACCGCATAAAAAATGACAATACATCTTATGGATTCACTGAAGATTAACAAAGTACAGATACGTAATCTGATGATTGAAGATTACGACCAGCTTGCACAATCGTTTACACGTGTCTATTCAGACGGAAGTGATGTGTTCTGGACACACAAACAAATCGAGAAACTGATCAAGATTTTTCCCGAAGGGCAAATCGTTACAGTAGTCGACGAAAAGATAGTAGGATGTGCCCTCTCCATCATTGTCAATTACGATGATGTGAAGAACGACCACACCTATGCTCAGGTAACCGGTAAAGAGACCTTCAACACCCACAACCCCAAGGGGAACATTCTATACGGTATCGAAGTCTTCATCCATCCTCAGTATCGGGGATTGCGTCTGGCACGCCGTATGTACGAATACCGGAAGGAACTGTGTGAAAAATTAAACCTGAAAGCCATCATGTTCGGCGGACGTATTCCTAACTATCACAAATACGCAGACACCCTGCGTCCCAAGGAATACATTGACAAGGTACGCCGCAAAGAAATTTTCGACCCGGTACTGACATTCCAGTTATCCAATGACTTCCATGTACGCAAGGTTATGCGTAATTACTTGCCCAACGACGAAGAGTCCAAACACTACGCCTGCCTGTTGCAATGGGATAACATCTACTATCAGCCACCTACACAGGAATACGTCACTCCGAAAACCACGGTACGTGTCGGACTGGTACAATGGCAGATGCGTACATACAAGACCTTGGACGACCTGTTTGAACAAGTAGAATTTTTCGTTGATGCCGTTTCAGACTACAAGAGCGATTTCGTATTGTTCCCTGAATACTTCAATGCGCCCCTGATGGCTAACTTCAACAACCAGGGAGAATCGGAAGCCATCCGTGGCCTGGCAACCTATACGCAGGAAATCAAAGAACGTTTCATCAAGCTGGCCATCAGCTACAACATCAATATCATCACGGGAAGTATGCCGCTCGTCAAAGAGGATGGAAGACTGTACAACATCGGTTTCCTGTGCCGCCGTGACGGTACATACGAAATGTACGAGAAAATACATGTCACACCCGATGAAATCAAAAGTTGGGGATTGAACGGCGGAAAATCTTTACAGACATTCGAGACAGACTGTGCCAAAATCGGTGTGCTGATTTGTTACGATGTGGAATTCCCGGAATTGTCACGTATCATGGCCGACCAAGGAATGCAGATTCTGTTTGTACCTTTCCTGACAGATACCCAGAATGCCTATAGCCGTGTGAAGGTATGTGCCCATGCCCGTGCCATCGAAAACGAATGCTTTGTAGTCATCGCCGGTAGTGTAGGAAACCTGCCACGTGTACACAACATGGATATCCAGTATGCCCAATCCGGTGTATTTACTCCATGTGACTTCGCTTTCCCGACCGACGGAAAACGTGCGGAAGCGACTCCAAATACGGAAATGATTCTTGTTTCGGACGTAGACCTAGATTTGCTGAACGAACTCCATACATACGGTAGCGTACGGAACTTGAAGGACCGCAGAAGCGACTTGTACGAAGTCAAAATGAAAAAGAGTTCTCAGGCATAAAGCAATCTGCCTGCCAGATACAGAAAAGGGGATATGTCCAAACGGCACATCCCCTTTTTCTTACCTCAAACACCTGCTTCCAGACTACAGCCTAAAGGCTATTTTTCGGCCTTTAAGCTATTGGAATCAAGGAAAATTGCGTATCTTGCAACCGAGTTTTCAATTCAAAGTCAAACCTTAATACGCCCCATGCCATGTATCCCAAATTCATCATCACTCAAGATGGCGTACTGAAATTCGGTCACGTCTATCTGCACAAAGACTTACTTGCCTCCGATGAGCTGTGCACCTATGGAGGTGGACTGTGGAAAATTGATGACAGCCGTGGCGCAATACTTCTCTACGGCCGTTCATTCGATTTCGGTACCCCAAACTTCGACCACATACATCGGATAGAATGGTCAGGCATCGGTGGAAAACCTCTGCCCTTGTTTTACCTGCCCAACTGGCCGGAAGAAGATTTGCTAGTACCGGTTTACGCACAACCATAACCGGTAACGAAAAGTCTTACGCAAAGCAAGCACTATTTCAACTTACCGTATGCTTCATCCGTTACCGGTTCCAGCCATTCGTTGGAAGTCTTTTCACCCGGTACCTCAAAAGCCAGATGGGCAAACCAGCTGTCTGCAGCGGCTCCATGCCAATGCTTGACATTTGCCGGAATATGAATGACTGTTCCGGGTAGAATCTCAACGGCAGGTTTCCCTTCTTCCTGATACCATCCTCTACCGGCCACACCGATAAGCATCTGCCCTCCTCCTTCTGTGGCATGGTGGATGTGCCAATTGTTGCGGCATCCCGGCTCAAAAGTCACGTTCGCTACAGGTACCTGTTCGCTGGAGACAGAGGCCAAATAACTGTTACCGACAAAATACTGTGCGTAGGCAGTATTCGGCTCCCCGATCGGGAAAATCATCTCCCGCTGAAAAGCCGCTTTCGCGTCTTCACCCTTTACATCTTCCGACCAGACTTCCTTAGCCAGGCGGAAGGCGGCCCATGCTTTCGGCCATCCTGCATAGAAACCGATATGGGTCAGAATTTCGGCAATCTCGGTACGGGTGATCCCGTTCTGTTTGGCTGACTGCAAGTGATAGGTCAACGAACTGTCTGTGATACCCTGACTGATGAGCGAAGTGATGGTTACGAGACTACGGTCCCGCAATCCAAGTTTATCGGTACGGCTCCAGACCTCACCGAAAAGTACATCATCATTCAATTCTGCGAATTTAGGAGCAAAGTCTCCAAGCTGATCGCGTCCAGCTGTCTGTTTGATTGTTTCCTGTGCCATAATTGTTGTACTGTTTATCGCCAATGCAAAAAGCACTAAAATAAATTTCATTCTCATAGTGATTCTGTTTCAATGGATTTGCATTTTTCTTTATTGCAAATTTACTTCAATTATACAGATACTCTTGTATACCATTTACAGATATTTATACCCGAATCATAGATAAGGAAACGGAAATAGCCAATAATCCGACAAGAAAAAGTATATTTGTCGAAACGAATAATTCTCACGACATGGATGAACTGATCATACTGGACAGCATTGAAAAATACAACCGGCTTTATGGACTGGAGACCTTGCACCCGATGGTGGCTGTCATTGACTTGTCAAAGGCAACCGTATGGCCGACACATTTCAAGATGAATTACGGTATCTATGCCCTTTACCTGAAAGACATCAAATGCGGAGACATTACCTACGGACGTCAGCCTTACGATTATCAGGAAGGTACCATCGTCAGTTTTGCTCCCGGACAGGTAGCCGAAGTGAATATGGCCCCCGATACCCGTCCTGTAGCTCACGGCGTCCTGTTCCATCCCGATTTCATACACGGTACCGCACTTGGACAGGAAATCAAGAAATATACCTTCTTTTCTTACGAAAGCCGCGAAGCGTTACACGTATCCGAAGAAGAACGGCAAACAGTCATGGACTGCTTCCAAAGGATAGAAGCAGAGCTACGGCATCATACCGACAGGCACAGCCGCCGGCTGGTTACGGCCAACATCGGACTGCTGCTCGATTACTGCATGCGTTTCTATGAGCGTCAGTTTACGACCCGTGAGGCATCCAACAAGGATATCATTGTACGTTTCGAACACCTGCTCGACGAATACTTCGACAGCGAAGCCCCTCAAGAAAGAGGACTGCCTACTGTCAGGTATTTCGCGGAAAAAGTCTGCCTTTCATCCAACTACTTTGGCGACATGGTCAGCAGGCAGACTGGTAAAACCGTATCCGAATACATCCAGAACAAGGTCATCGACCGGGCAAAGGAGTTATTGCTTTCCACTCCCCAATCGATGAGCGAAATAGCTTACAGCCTGGGATTCCAATATCCGCAACACATGAACAGGATGTTCAAACGGATAGCAGGTTGCACACCGAATGAATACCGGACCGACAACCGTCACCTCTGAGAAACTTACTTCTGCAGCCAGCCATCTGGCGGAAAAACTGCCCGTGTAGCCGTCGGTATCAGTACTCAAGTGATTGATTTCTAAAAATTGACATTGAATCCTGCCATGACGGTTGCCCGTGGCATGGGATAACCGGCATTGATTTCGTATTTCTGAGCCAAAAGGTTTTCTCCCCTTGCCCAGATATCCAACCAACGGGAAATACGGAACGACGCCCGAAGATTCCACAACACAAAATCCTCTGTCAGTACCGGATCAGTCTGCGTATAGAGCCCGGCAATGTACTGCACTCCGGTAGAAACATTCCAACGGTCTTTCATGAAGTTGGCTCCCGCATACAGTTTGTGTTCAGGAGCAGCGACAACGGGATTTTCCATGTGCAGGTAACTGTAATTAGCGTCTACGGACCATTGGCGATCGATGCGATAAGCCCCTTGTACCTCGATGCCGGCATTGCGGATTGCCCCGGAATTCTGGTTCAACATTCCACTACCGTCAGGGTTCGGAAGTGTCTGAATAAGATTCTTCCCATCCAGATAAAACAGATTGACACCATAAGTCAAACTTCCTTCCAATAGCCGTTGAGAGAAAGCCAGTTCGTAATTCCACATCGATTCAGGCTGCAAATCGGGATTCTGTGGCGGGAACATGTACATTTCCCGAAGAATGGGATAACGGAAGCCCTTGGAAGCCGATGCCTTCAATTCTACGGCATTCGGAAGATGAAATGCCAAGCCGGCCTGAGGTACCCATTCCGTTCCCACACGCGAATGATGATCTACACGTAATCCGGCATGGAACGTAAGCCAGGAACCGATGTCCTGAAGCCAATCAACATATCCGGCAAACTCATCTTCGTGCTTATCCACCAACTCGGAAATAGTTCCGGCCAGTTCACCACTGACATATTCATTCCAGGCACGACCGCCATAACGGAACCAGTCAGCACCCAGCGTAATACGGTTTCCGGAAAAGAATCGAGCACTCTGATAAAAAGAGACCCCCATCATGTTATCCAACGAAAGGAAGCGGTTATCCAAAGGGCTTTCACCCTTAGAAGGAGTATTACCCATCGTTTATCCAATGGTTTCCCCAATTGTAGAAAAAGCTAAGTGACCCGGAAGTCTTGTCGTATTCATTCTCCACCGCAAACGAAGTCATACCTCGGGTGATGCGCTGGTCACCGTCCAGTAACGGAGCATCTACCGGACCAGGATAGGAAGCGTTGAAATGTGTCACATTGACATCGCCCCGTAACCTCCATTGTTCCGTCATTTCATAACCCAATTTGGCATATACACTATACTGTTCGAAGTTCATATCCGTACGATGGCCGTCTGTACGATTGTAGGAACCGGAAACCACGCTCGAGAAACGTCCCTTAAGTACCCGGTTCGTCAACTCCGTCTCCAATGTATTGTAGGATCCGTAACCGGCATGAAGGTGGGTTTTCACACCATCTTCCTTCATCTTGCGGGTAACAATATTCACGACGCCACCCATCGCATTCGAGCCGTATAGGACCGAAGCCGGTCCTCTCAAGACTTCTACCCGCTCCGCCAGAAACGACTGGTAAGCATCAGCTATCGGATGGCCGAAGATTCCGGCATATTGTGGATGACCGTCTATCATTACCATCAACCGACCGGAACTGCCACTCAACCCCCGGAGCGAAATACTTCCGGCAGCACCTCCCGATACTCCGTACCCCATCATTCCCCGTGAAGTCACAAACATTCCCGGAATCTGCTCGGTAAGTACAGGAAGTAACGACGGCTGCATGGCATGGTCTATCCGTGTACGGTCTATCACCGAAACCGTTTGAGACAAATGGCGTACATCCGTCTCATTACGGGTTCCGGTTACTACGACCTCTCCTATCTTATAAATTCGCCCTAAACGAAGCGAATCACTTTTCTGTTCCTGTGCTGCTCCCTCATGAACAGCCAAGACAGCAAACAGTACAACAGCGAAGAATCTCTTCATCTATTTTCGTTTATCAAATTAAGTCCAGTCTGTAAAATCTGTGGAACCGGTTATCTTAACCGATATTTATTTTTTCCAACCACTCGTCCATCTCTGCTTTTGACAAACTTCCGTTCAGAAGCTTGCCGGCTTTCCAGTCAATCTGCGGGTAGACCAAGCGAAGATTCTTCTCGCAATTGGCAATACCACTGCCACCCGAAGTAGCAAAAGGTACCACCTTCTTCCCTGCCAGATTACACCCTTCTATAAACGTATTGATAATGGTGGGGGCAATGTACCACCACACAGGAAATCCAAGAAACACAATCTCATAGTTACGCATATCAGGAAGACTACCGGCAATAGCAGGACGGGAAGAAGGGTCACGCATCTCTACCGATGTACGGCTCATACGGTTTTTCCAATCCAAATCGGCAGCTGTATAAGGACGTTCGGGTACAATCTCGTACAAATCAGCACCGGTCGCTGCGGCCAATTTTTCGGCCATTCTTCTCGTTGTACCACTACAAGAAAAATAAGCGACCAAAACATTCTGACTATTCATATCATTCTTTTTTTATTGTTACGCAATTGTTTTGTAAGCATCCAATTCTGGGGTACCACCTTTCAGGCGAGCGCTGGAGGGC